>JAABUQ010000043.1_pt1 | contig 221924 bp, 204 predicted proteins | sample 5560001 | NCBI WGS metagenome assembly JAABUQ01 (sample SAMN10711888, study PRJNA513371) | rock metagenome | isolation source: Antarctica rocks | place: Antarctica: Victoria Land, Finger Mt nord | collected 2015-12-18
TTCATGGTCACGCGCTGTGCATCCTTCAACTCGTTTTTCTTTTTGCACTTGACACAGTAGTAAACATCAGCCACAATATTTCTCCTTACGTTTGTTAGAAAATGCATACATTCCCACTGTTGGGATGAATGGCACGCGTCAGGTAGACTTGATAACCCTGATCGTGCAAACGTTTTTGCGCTTGGAAGGCGCTAGCCAATTCAGAGAAGGGTGCGAAAAGCGTTGGACCACTTCCAGAAAGCCGCACGAACGAAGCACCTGCTTGCAGGATATCCTCCTGCGCCTGAGCAACTTCTGGATACCGTTCCAATACCCCGCGTTCGAGGCCGTTGTGCATATCTTCTGGAAATGGCTCTCCCTTTGCTAGTAATACTGTGTAAACCGCTCTAGTGTGTACACCATCGGTATAATCACCGGCAGGTAGGTTACGAAAGACGGTCGCAGTTGAGACACTAATAGCAGGTTTTACTAGAAGCAGCCAGCGCAGAGAGGAGGGCCAATATGCAGGTAATGGAGTCAGGCGTTCGCCGCGACCTTCGCAAAGGGCAAGACCTTCTGTCAGAAAGAATGGTACATCGGAGCCAAGCGATGCTGCAAGCAAAAGCATTTCTGCTGTTGGAAGCGGAAGTTGCCACCATTGGCGGAGTGCTAGTAGTATGGCGGCAGCATTGCTACTACCACCACCTAAGCCTGCGGCCATTGGAATACGCTTGTGAAGTTCGATATGCACGCCTTGTGTTAGTGAAAGGTGTTGGCGCACTGCCTGCGCCGCTCGTACAGCAAGATTATCATCGCTGTTCAGTTCAGGCTGTGTACTGATGATGCTCACACGATCCTCAGCAAGCGATGTCAGACAGAGAGTGTCATAAAGATCAACCAACTGTATGATGGTGGCAAGTTCGTGATAGCCATCGGCACGTTTCCCAAGCACATCGAGTGTCAGGTTGATTTTTGCATAAGACCGCACAAAACATGTCGTATGCCGTGCGGGAATGCGGAGAGATTGCTGTACATTCCTCATGCGTGCATTGTGCCTAGAATACTGTTATTTGTCAAGTACAACAGCGTTTGGATGGCTGAATAGTAGCCTATAAATACCGTTTTGTAGAAGACATGCATAAGAGCTATGGTATACTAAGGAAAATATGTATGTAAATGTATCACAGCATTTTCCTGTGATTCAGTTTTCACATAGTTTTTTAGTAGATAGATAAGATGGATATAACTGTTGCATATTTTCATTCGCTGCTACGCTCAGATGTGGTGAAGCAGGATTTTGAGCAGATTCGTGCGGCGGGTGCGAGTAGTATTGTGTATGCGATTCATGAGCAGGAGGAGCCACGCTGGTCACGTGATCTGGAACGCGGTTTTCATCAGGCTCACGAAGCGGGGCTGAAGGTACACTTGAGCATGGGGCGGTATGGTAATTTGTTCGCTGGACCGTCACTCATGCCAAGCTGGTATACATTTCATCATCCACAATCGCGAGTCAAAGATCGTCATGGTCGATATCATGATATTTCTTGCTTCAATCATGAGTCGTTTCGCTCATGGCTTTTCAAAGAGATCAAGCACTATTTAACCACTTATCCCATTGATGGAATTCTCATAGATGAGCCACGTGGCCCTGACATCACCTGTTTTTGCTCAGTGTGCCGTGCCCTCTGTCCCGATGTGACCGACTTACCACGTTTTCGTCGGCGTTCAATGATCGACTTTCTGGGTGAATTATGTACAACTGTGAAGCGGGTAGACACGCATCTAAAGACGAGTATTGTACTCTTGCCGCAAGACCTGGGTCAGGTTGACGAGTTGGCGATGTTGCCCCATCTGGATACGCTCGGTTGTCATCTTTTCTGGCAACTTCTCAACGAAGAGGTAACGATGATGGATGCGTGGGGGCAGACGGTAGTTGAGGCTGCACGTATTCACAATAAACGTAGTCAACTCTGGTTACAGAACTTCAATCTTGACGAGCAAGGTGAGCAGGCAATGGAGCCTTCATTTGCCCGCTTGCTCAATGCGGATCCAGACGAAGTGGCATGCTACTATTATTGGCGTAACAACGTGAATCCCACGCATGTCTGGCAAACCACAAAGAAGCTTCTACGGCGTATTCCACGTCGTCAATTGTACTGGCAATCAACAACACCCAGCATTTCCGCCCCGCAGCTTCACATAAACGATAATCAAGGAATCGTCCAATAACAAAAAAGAGAGGGTATGCCGTGTCACCGTAAAACCGTGACACGGCATACCCTCTCTTTTTTGTTACTTGCGCAGTCCTGGAGTGTCATCCTTTTCTTCGTGATGTACCTTTTGGAGCAACTCGTGAAGTGCTTGAATCTGGGTCCGTGTTGTCTCCTCAGCATCTTTCGCGGTGAAGATGATTGCTTGCACACCAAGAGTTAAGAGTGTGTAGGCGTCAGCCTCGTCCAAGTCGGCCTGTACGTTGATGAGGGCGGGGAAGCGTACTGCTTCGCGTACCGCACGGTACTGTAACACCTCTTCGATGCTCAAGTTGCCTATGTTGTTTGCCATGCCGAAGTCGAGCAGAACGCCAGCGATGCCATCAAACGCGGTCAGGTTACGAATGAAGAGGGGGTACATGTCACCCTGACGCATGGGGATAGTGACAACAACCTCAAGGTCCTTGACTTCAAGCGCGAGCAATCGAGCAGGAGCGTCGAGCGACAATACAAGATATTGGATGCCATAATCCTTGAGTTGTGTGAGGCTTTCGCGGTCCAATTTCTCGTAGCCATCGGTGATATGCAGACCAGTGACGACATGCTCGTTGACCGACTTTGAGGAGTCGATTTCCTGCTTGAGTGTCTCAAGAAAACTGCTATCATCACCATTCCAAGTGAAGAGCAAGCCATCTGCACCAGCTTTAAGTAACGCCTCCGAACTTCCTGCTGTGATGCTTGGTAACTCGACGACGAGCGCAGCAGCACGCGGCTTAAACTCGCCTTTGTTTTTGCCTAGAAAGCCCATGCCGCCACCGCTTTGGGCGCGGCGTGCCTGCATGAACATATCGACTAATTTTGCCATTCCAGTATCTCCTTATTGTAGCGCGAGTCGTGTGGAACATTTTTTCGCGCTGATGTTCTCTATTTACTATATGTGCGAGGGAAATGTAATGCGTTTATTATATCACGCAGGGCATATAGCATAACAGTAACAAGTTCTGTTTAAGAGACGACGGGCGACCACAAGGGTGCGCCCCCATATGCGTTAATGTAAGGGACGAATGAGGACCAGGGCACCCACGGCCTTCACCATTCCCCGAATGCGGCTCGGGGAATGGTGAAGGCCGTGGGTGCCCTGGCTCGACGCAAGACGGGTGTTCGTGTTACGTGAACGCGTATGGGGTGCGCCCCTACTATGTATGTCATACAAAATACGCGAAAGCGTATAGTAGGGGCGCACCCTTGTGTCGCCCGTTCGTCACCTGCCAAGAGATTGCTCTTAATTGAACAGTATTGACCTTTGTGGTCGCTCGCCGTCTCTGCGAGATTTGTTGGCCTATCCTACTCATCATTCCTACTTAGCTTGCCCCTTCTACATGCATCACTTATAATGTTCAGGTTCCTAATAATACGGAATTGGGCATTGATAAATACTTCGTCAATGCGCTGATGGGAAGGGTATCTCATGCTACAAGAGACTGTAGATGACTACATTGCTGCGCTGTCTGCAAAAGGGGACGGACGCGTAGGCACGAACAAGAACACTGTTATGGCATATCGCAATGATCTAGGTCAACTCTCTCATTACATAAAAGAGCAAGATGTAGAGGATTGGTCACAAGTCACGCGCGAACATATCGCGAACTACCTCCTGGTTATGCGTGAAGGTCAAGCATATCGACCATCGACAATTGCCCGTAAACTCGCGGCATTTAAATCATTTTTTCGTTATCTCAGAAAAGAGGCTATCATCGAGGGCAATCCAGTTGAAGAATTTGATTCACCCCATATTTCCAAAGAACCACCACAGACATTGAGCGTGGAACAGATCAACAGCCTGTTTAAGCAGGTGGATGCAGGAACCATTGCAGGTCAACGCGATCTTGCGATGCTGCATATGCTCTATGCGACAGGCATGCGAGCATCTGAGCTAGTATCATTACAACTACATGATTTTAATAAAGAGCAGGCGACGATAGTATGTCCTGGTCGCAATGCACAAACGCACTATGAGCGTACACTTCCTCTCCCCCCCCCTGTCGTTGAGACAACAGTGCAGTACCTTACCAAAGCACGTCCTCGGCTAGCAAGACATTCAGAGGAGCAAGCGCTGTTTCTTAACCATCACGGTGAATGTCTAACACGTCAAGGGTTTTGGCTAATAATCAAAGGGTATGCGCGGCAAGCAGGTATTGATGAGATCACACCGCATATGCTCCGTCACTCCTTCGCGATGTTGATGATCAATGGAGGCATGGAACTGCGCTCTGTACAAGAATTGCTTGGACACGCGCATATTTCAACAATGCAGGTGTATAATCAAATTGCGCACGTGAAGATGCGCAATACATAAGATACCTCATACATGTTAACAACCGAACATGGCACTGAACCTCGAGCATTGTTCAGTGCCATGTTCGGTTGTTAACATGCATTAAGCAAAGGAAATAATACATTATGCTTTACGATCAGGTGCTAGAGGCTACAAAGATACTACAGGTTCATACGTCTGTGAAGCCTACTATAGGACTTATTCTTGGATCTGGTCTAGGGGAATTAGCTGACGAAATCGAGGATGCTGTTGTCGTCCCTTATACACAAATTCCGCACTTTGCACAGTCAACGGTTGTAGGGCATGCAGGTCGTCTCGTGTTAGGTATGCTCGAAGGAGTGCCGGTCATGGCAATGCAGGGACGCTTCCATTTCTACGAGGGTTACTCATCGCAAGAGGTGACGTTTCCTGTACGGGTAATGCATATGCTTGGTGCACAAGCACTGCTTGTGAGCAATGCAGCAGGTGGAGTCAATCCTATCTATAACACAGGTGATTTCATGCTTCTTCGAGACCATATCTATCTGCCAGGGTTAGTAGGTGCAAGTCCGCTCATGGGAGCAAATGACGAACGCTTTGGCGAACGCTTCCCGCCGATGGCAAAAGCGTATGATGCAGAGTTGCGGAATCTGGCACTCTCCGTTGCTGAACGCTATCTTGAACTAACACTGCACCAAGGCGTGTACACGATGGTTGCTGGCCCAAGTTATGAGACAGGTGCTGAGCTGCGCTTTTTACGCACCATTGGCACGGACGCTGTAGGTATGTCAACCGTGCCAGAGGTGGTTGTAGCACGACACATGGGGATGCGTGTGTTAGGCATGAGCTTGATTACCAATACCGCAACAGGCGACGAGACCGAAGAGGTCAATCACGAAGAGGTGTTGGCAGCAGGAGATGCAGCACACCAGGGGTTTGCAGCATTAGTGCGCGGAATTGTACGCGAGGTAGGTGCCTAATCGCCAGTCTTCATGATCGTGATTTCCTGAGCAGTCCAGTTAAAGACGGTGCCTTTCCAATCAGCAAGGACCATCAAATAGTATTTTCCTGGATTGACATTGGTTGCCACCGTATACGTCCAGGTAGTCGAACCATTAGCACTACACATCTGGGTTTGGGGTGTTGTGCTGAAGACAATGGCATGCTCCATCTCTGTAGGTAGGACATCACGAACAGAATCTATTGATTTCAGCTTGTCTGATGAATTCCGCAGAGTTTCGTTTGCATGACTATCTTTTGTCAACCATATTTTGCAGGTGATATCAGATGCATGTACCTGTTGTCCGTGACCACTATCTATTGACTGATCCACTGGAAATGCAGAGAGTGTATAGCTTGTGGCACCATCTGCTTTCTCGACAAAAGCAACTTTTTGTATGGACGGCCATCCTAACTTCATAACTTGTGGTGTGGAAGTTGTGCTTGGCCTTGGTGTTTGTTGTGGCACGGCTGCTGTTGTTGGAGCTGTTCTCTTTGTATTTTTGTTTGCTTGTTGCACTGCTTGTTTGGGACGAGTGAATGCACCAGTGGCGAAACCTGTCATGAGGCCAGAAAGTGCGAAGAGGAGCAGGGCAAGAATAACGATAAGCGTCGAGCGACTATTGCCTGGTGCTCTAATATTTGAGTTTGGTTGTGATCGAGATGCTGCTTGTTGCATAAGGCGTAAATGCTCTTTTCTTGCTTGCTGCTCAATTCATTGCTATAGTTGTATCCTATCATATCATGTTCTCTTGTACACTTCCTTAAAAATAAACGTTGAGTAGCCCAAATTGGTAGCTTGATGAGTGAGGAAAATAAAAAAGAGACCGATCTATGTTCTGGGGGGAACAAGATCGGCGTACCTAGATAAGGGGTGTGTGGGGGAAGTCCCAGGCTCGACATATTCCAAAGTGACAAACAGCTAAGATGGCTCGATAGAGCTCGATGGAATGGTGCATGCCATAAGACATCGAGCCATCCTGCCGCTTTCCAACTTCTTGTATGCATCTCTATGAAGAGAAACGGGGTTCCCCCCCCTTTTTGGGGCATTCGACAAGAATCTGACAGCAATCTGCTAAGAAATTGTGGTCCTGTTGTACAAAACATTCGTAGTATATAATAATAGAGTAGAGAAATACTTTGATGATACAGCGATAACGATAGAAGAGTATATAAAGGCTCCGAAAGGAAACGGTAATGGGTGGACATTGGCTTGAACTAATCATTGTTATACTCGTTGGGCTAGCACTCTTTGGACCCAAGACGCTCCAGTCGCTAGGCCGGAATGCAGGTAGGGGTATAGGCCAGGCAAAGGATATGAAAGATAAGATCATGTCTGATTTACCAATGGAAGAACTGCACAAGATGTCTGAGAACATTCCTACAAGTCCGCGTCATGCTGTGCAGATACTCATGACACCTGAGCAAAAAGAGCGGGTTAAAGCCTCTGCCGAGCAGAAGAGCCAGTCTACCCAGACAACAACCGAGAACAAGCAATAGTGTTGTATGCCCCTACTACATAGTCAAGGTCCATGTGTCAGCAGGAGACCGCAAGGGTCTCCCCTACATTTCATCATCGTCCCAATATGTAGGGGAGACCCTTGCGGTCTCCCTGCTTCCTGTCAATCGTTGACACATGTGCTTTGACAGACTACTACAGATGTGTTTTACTGCTCTTGCGCATGTGCTGGTGGAAACATAAGCCCCGATAAAAGCCAACTAATAATGCTTGTCACGACGATAGAGCCTATCAATAGATGAGTACTCCACACCGTACCGTATAACGCACACACCACAAGTGTATAAGTGAGCAACCATATACCTGGCACACTTGCGATGAAGAGACGGAAGCGGCTTACAGATGCGAGCGATGGATGTATCAGTCGATAAGCACAATCAATGAGCAGGCCAGCAAGTGCGCCAATTGGAATAACAATATAGTTGTTCTGCATCGCTGCGAGAGGCGTAGCACTTATTGTGAGTGCTAGAAAGAAGAAGCCGAAGAACGGATGCCATCTGCGGATGAGATACATCGTTAATCCAGCTAAAAATCCCCCTTGTAGTATATAGGAAGCAACTGCGAGCGTTTGTCCTGTCTCATTTGTCTTAGGCGCGTTCACCAACCAGAGAAATGTATATGGACTTGTTTCTTGCGAGATCAGCGACCAATAGGTCAAAAGCGATGCATATGAAAGCAAGAGCAAGGCCTGTGAAGAACGCGCTTTGCTTACATAGAGTGCGTGAAAGGGACCCACGATCACAAATCCGAAAAATAACATCAAAGCGATATGTGTAGGAGAAAATGCTGCATCTATGTTTTGCTCGATGCCAAACATAAGGTGCCATGTCATATCGCCCACGCCCCCAATGAATGAGCCAAGAATACCAAGCACAGAGATTTCATATCCTGCAGGTACAGCTTCGCGCCAGGACGTTCCCTTGAGCCGATTGATAAGCATTGCTCCTGGAAGAACAAAAGCAGTCGCGAACAGGCCGGAATATAATACGCCATGCCATGGCGTCCAAAAGGTTTCTAATCGAAAGTGATTATGCGCCCATGCATCCAACGATATACCGAGGACGAGCCAGAAACAGGCTCCTAAAAAGCACCAGGAGAAGACCTGTGGCGAAATGTGTATTCTGCTTAAACGACTTTGGACGGAACGTGTCTCCGAACTTGCTAAACTCATGAATGCATCCCTTTTTAAGAATTAAATATCCTATAGCCTTGTTCCATCAAGGTATTTGTTTTGTTGCGGCAACGATGAGAAATTGCGGCACGTATGCATTCCTCGCATGCTCTATGCCATGGTGCTGCACTACCTCTTCGCTCAATTGTGGCTCCACTACTCTTTGTATCACACATCCTGCTTCAATGACAAGATTAAGATAGCTGCTTAGTGGACGGTGAAATGCATTGGCATAGCTATTCTTTATCATATAGTCTTTTAGATAGTCACGCACCTCGACATATCCTTTTTTGTTCCACTCGCTCGCGTACTCCTCGAAGCAAGGATGAAGGATGGAAAAAATGAAGTTACCACCTGTTTTAAGCGCGGCTATACAGTTATGAATAGCAGTTAGGTAGTCGGGAATGTCCATGAAGACCATGTTGGCAACAACGATGTCAAAGGTGTTTTTATGAGAGGTGAATAATGAGAGGTCTTCTAGAAGGTAGGTGACACCCAGTGGTTTCCGTTGTTCTTGCTCAAGCGCGTAGCGATACCACACCTCAGCAGGTTCCACGCCTGTCACAATAGCACCTTGTTTGGCAAGGATGCGACAGAGATAGCCTTGTCCACATCCAGCATCAAGTACCTTTTTCCCAGCAACCTTTCCTACGAGCGCGAAAAGTGCTGGATTCAAGAGGTGCTGCCGTGCGAAATCGCCTTCATCGCCGTGCCGCTCAGCATCTTCCTGGGATGCATTTGCCCATCCTGCGATAACCTCTTTGTTCGTAATATTGGTCATGTTTACACCCTTTACGGCTATCTCTATCGTTCAATCAGTGCTACTGCGTAGCAGGCAATGCCCTCTTGACGACCTGCGAAGCCGAGACCATCAGTGGTAGTAGCTTTAATGCTCACTTGTTCTTTAGGAAGGTGCAGGTGTTCGGCAACATGGATACGCATAGCTGATATGTGAGGAGCCATCTTGGGGCGTTCCGCAACGATAGTAACGTCGATATTGCTGATCGTCCACCGCTCTTTTTGCAGTAAATCATAGGTGTAGTCGAGGAAGACGGCGCTAGATCGATTCTTCCAGCGGGGGTCGGATGAGGGAAAGTGTGTGCCAATGTCGCCAAGAGCTGCTGCTCCCAGCAGTGCATCGACAACGGCGTGAATGACTGCATCTGCATCAGAATGTCCCAGCAGGCCATGTGTATGGGGAATGAGTACACCTCCAAGCATGAGGGGAAGCCCCTTGCCGAGTGTATGTACATCGTAGCCATTGCCAACGCGCATTGTCATCCTATTTTCCCTTGTAGTAGTGCTTCCGCGATAAGCAGGTCTTCTTGTGTGGTGATTTTGATGTTTGCGTATGATCCTTGAAAGATGGCGACAGGATATCCTAGACGTTCTAGTAGTGCTGCATCGTCTGTGAAATTCTCCTGAGCGATAGGGTCATGATGTGCGTGATGAATGAGCGGAAACGAGAAAATTTGTGGCGTCTGAACTATCCATAATCGTGAACGATCAAGCGTTTCATGAATAATGTTGTCCCTTACTTGCTTGATTGTATCTTTCACGGGAACGGCGGCAACACTGGCCTGATGTGCCTGTGCCGAAAGCAGGCCCTCCTGCAACATTGTTGTAGTGACAAAAGGACGTGCAGCGTCATGAATCATAACCCATTGACAAGAGGGCGTTCTACTTGCAAGCGCATCTAAGCCGAGAGCCACAGAGTCTTGCCGTCGTAGCCCACCGGGGACGACGGCAATAACTTTGTGCCAGTGTTCCTTTTCAGACAAGTGTATTGTGTCCGTAAGCCGCTCTGTGCTGGTTACAATCACAATATTCTCTATAAGTGGTGATGTTTGAAAAACATCAAGTGTTCGTGCGAGCGTGTTTCTTCCCATGAGGGGCGTCCACAATTTGTCGCGTCCTAGCATGCGACGGCTTGATCCTGCGGCAACGATGACAACCGACGCTCGCTCCATTTGTTCTTGCATGAGTTGTTTACTCACAACTGCCGTTGTTTTACAGGTGCTGAAATTTGTGGATATGGTCCCGTTGGCTGCTTAGGATGAGCAAAGATCATACGTCCCGCGACTGTTTGTAATACACGTGTAACTGTGACCTCGATAGCGGCACCCATATGCTGGCGTCCGTTTTCCACAACGATCATCGTACCATCATCCAGATAGCCTACGCCTTGCCCTAACTCTTTGCCATCTTGCATGATTTTGATGGAAATATCTTCACCGGGGAGCAGAACAGGTTTGATCGCGTTGGCAAGTTCGTTGATGTTGAGTACCTTGACACCCTGTAGTTCCGCGACACGATTAAGGTTGAAATCGTTCGTGATGATAGCACAATGGAGATTACGTGCCATTTTGACGAGTTTTGCATCAACCTCGGCAATTCCCTCTATGTTCTCATCGGTGATCTCAACAGGCACAGCGGCTTCTGTTTTCAACGTATTAAGTATCTCCAAGCCACGCCTACCGCGATTACGGCGCATCGTATCTGCTGAGTCTGCGATATGCTGTAGCTCCTCCAGAACGAAGCGTGGAACGAGTAGCGTACCATAGATGAAGCCGGTTTGACTGATATCTTTGATACGCCCATCGATGATGGCACTAGTATCCAGTAATATGGGTGGAAGTGGAGCGGGTTCTGGAACAGTGCGCTCCTTCTCTCTTTCTTTCTCCTTCTCCCTCTCACGTTCCTTGTTGCGCTTTTCGTCACGGTCTTTCTCACGTTCCTCATCACGCTCGCGGTTCCTGCGTGCAACAGCACTCTGAATACTCAGAAAGAGATGTCCAATGTCGTTCTTGCGCAAGACAGCGATGGTGACGCCAAGGTAGGCGAAGAGGAGCGTACCAACGAACGGGAGGATACGGCCCCAGTTCGCGGGCAAGCTATTGAGCGGAATAGCGAGTAGTGCTGAGATGATAAGACCTATGGTGAGTCCAATAGCAGCAGCGACAAGATCGCTGGCAGCAGCTTTACGAATTTTATCACTGATCCAACGGTAGGGAACAATGGTGATGTATGGAGTGATTATAAAAGCGAGAAGAGCAGCTGCAACAGCAATACCTATAACCCACTCGATTTGAGCGGGCAGACGGCCTCTATCTAAGAAAAAAATGCCGACAACAATACCAATAGCGGCGAGACACCCGACAATGCGGGCAATTAAATTACCAAACATCCCTGCATCCTCCAAAGCAGAATACTTCATGCAAGCGAAGAAAGTAGGTAAGGTCGGTGATGAAAAAAGAAGGATAATTGCAAAAACATGTTGCCTGACCCACTATACAAAACCTGCAAAAAAACCTTTGAGCCATAAAAATGTATAAGACCGATATTGCAGTATACATTGTTCCTATACAGGAAGCAATACTAGCGCTTTTTCTGTGTCTCCTTTCCATCTAAGAACAAGCAAGAAATGCGTATACGACTTTACTCAACGTAAATAGTACGTACCAGATGTTTCTGTGTTGTAAAAAGTGCGTTTTCCCATGTTCAGTGTAGCGCAATTTCTAATGCAACTGCAAGCGAACTGGCCGTGAGTACTTTAAAATCCGTGGGAAGTCCTGCATCTTCCAATTCGGCTCGTATTTTCTTATCACGTCCTGCACTAGGAACAATACAGCGTTTGAAACCGAGTTTTGCAGCCTCACGGACGCGCAATGAGAGACGACTCACAGCGCGTAGTTCGCCGGAGAGACCAACCTCACCAATGAGGGCCATATCAGGGGGAATAATTTTTTCACGATAGCTGGAGGCGATGGCACAAGCGACACCTAGATCAATAGATGGCTCCTCTAGCGTAAAGCCACCAACGACGTTAGCATAAACATCATGATTACTCACAGCTAATCCTACACGTTTGGTAAGCACTGCGAGTAACATCACCAGGCGATTATGTTCAATGCCATTCGTGGTGCAGCGTGCATTCCCAAAGTTACTTGGTGTGACCAGTGCTTGTACCTCGACAAGCAAGGGGCGTGTACCTTCCATGCTCACGACAACAGAAGAACCGGTTGCACCAATTGCACGGTCAGCGAGAAAGACTGCTGAGGGGTTGGCTACCTCGACCATACCTTCGCCCTGCATCTCAAAGACGCCAATCTCATGAGTCGCACCAAAGCGATTTTTAACGCCACGTAGGAGACGATAAGAGTGGTAGCGTTCACCTTCAAGGTAGAGTACGGCGTCCGCTATGTGTTCGAGTGCTTTAGGACCGGCTACCGTTCCCTCTTTGGTGACATGCCCAATAATGAAGATGGGTACATGCGTGCTCTTGGCTATTTGCATCAACTGTAGCGTGCATTCACGCACTTGGCTAATACTACCTGGTGCTGAGGTCACATGGCTTGCTATGACGGTTTGGATAGAGTCAACAATGACGAGTGCAGGTTTGAGACGATTTACCGCTTCGGCGATGACATCAAGCTCAATGGAGGCCAACAAATAAAGTTGTTCACCTGCGATACCTAAACGCTCGGCACGCATTTTAACCTGTTCAATGGACTCCTCGCCAGAGACATAGAGAACGGGACCGACGGCATCGGCAACTGCGCCGGAGACTTGTAGAAGGAGTGTGGATTTCCCAATTCCTGGCTCACCACCAACCAGGATAAGCGAACCCGCGACAAGTCCACCACCCAGTACACGGTCCATCTCTGGATAACCCACTGAGATGCGCTCCTGTACCAATGGCTTGATCTGTGTTAGCAGGATAGGTGTGTGAGTGCCTTGGGCGGTGGGAGCGTTGCCAACAAGAGCCTGACGACGCTGTTGAGCAGGACTTTGTGGCACGTCTGTCACTTCTTCAAGAGTGTTCCATGCCCCGCAATCGGGACACTTGCCCATCCACTTGCTCTGCTCACCACCACATTGTTGACAGACATATTTTGTGCGTACTTTAGCCATAAAAACTGTTTAAACCAAATTAAGTGTAGGTATAGGACGAATTAGAAGGTTATACGAAGATGAGAAGGTATGCAAAATAAAGAGAGGCGCGAATATACTTCACGCCTCTCCGATAGTCTAAAGGTCTGAACTGCTTTCACCACCAGCGGAGAGGGCCGCTTCTGGTGTTGCAGGTGCTGGCAACTGCTCGATGCGGTTGCGGACTTGCAGGTCGAGATCGCCATCAACAACAACGGCCTCAACCAAGTCTCCTGGATGGAACTTGCCTTGCAGCAAGCCTTCCGCCAGAGGGTCTTCAACCATTCTTTGGATCGTGCGGCGCAATGGACGCGCGCCATACTCAGGATCGAAGCCCTTGTCGATCAAGAATTCCTTAGAGGCGGCAGGTACGACAAGTTCTACCTGCTGCTCTGTTAACTGGTTGCGTACACGGTTCAAGAGTAGATCGATGATGGACTGCATTTCCTCCATACGTAGTGCATGGAAGACAATCACGTCGTCGATACGGTTCAGGAACTCAGGTTTGAAGGTATTCTTCAGTTCGCCGAGCACCTTATCCTTCATGGCATCGTATTCGTTCTGGTTGGCCTTTGCCTTGTCTTTCGACTGCTTAAAACCAATCTTTGCTTCTCTGTTGAGCAGGGCAGCACCAACGTTTGAGGTCATGATGACAATGGTGTTACGGAAGTCTACCGTGCGTCCCTTGGCATCTGTCAACTTGCCATCTTCCAGAATTTGGAGCAACATGTTGAAGACATCAGGGTGAGCCTTTTCGATTTCGTCGAGCAGAATCACACTATAGGACTTGCGGCGTACTGCCTCGGTAAGCTGACCACCTTCTTCGTACCCAACATATCCAGGAGGGGCACCGACGAGTCGGGCTGCCGCGTGACGCTCCATAAACTCTGACATATCAATTTTGATGAGTGCATCTTCACTGCCAAACATGAATTCGGCAAGTGTCTTAGCAAGCTCAGACTTACCGACGCCAGTTGGTCCCATAAAAATGAATGAGCCGATAGGACGCTTGGGGTCTTTCAAGCCTGCACGCGCACGGCGTACGGCACGCGCAATCTTTTCAATGGCTTCGTTCTGACCAATGATACGAGCGTGCAGTGCGTCTTCCATTTGGAGGAGGCGTTGTGACTCTTCCTGAGCAATACGCATGACTGGAATGCCCGTCCACATCGAGACGATCTGCGCGATTTCCTCTTCGCCGACAGTTGGCTTGTCTGTGCCACGCTCACGCTGCCAACCAGACTCCAGTTTGGAGATGCGGTCTCGCAGTTTTACTTCGCGGTCACGAAGCTCTGCTGCAAGTTCGTACTCTTGCTGCTGAATAGCAGCCTCCTTCTCGCGTAGTACGGCCTCAAGACCATTCATGGCCTCTTTGAGGTTGAGGGGAGCGAGGGAGTTCTGCATACGTACACGGCTGGATGCCTCGTCGATCAGGTCGATAGCCTTGTCAGGCATAAAACGGTCAGTGATGTAGCGGCTTGCCATATCGGTTGCAGCTTTGAGGGCTTCATCGGTGATAATCAAGCGATGGTGCTCTTCATAGCGTGGACGGATACCCTTGAGGATTTCAATGGTCTCCTCAACAGAAGGCTCACGGACAATCACTTCTTGGAAACGGCGTTGTAGTGCTGCGTCACGCTCGATGTACTTGCGGTACTCGTCAAGTGTAGTTGCACCAATGCATTGTAACTCACCACGAGCGAGCGCTGGTTTCAAGATGTTTGCAGCGTCAACCGCGCCCTCTGCTGCGCCCGCACCAACGAGTGTGTGTACTTCGTCAATGAAGATGATACAGTCGCGGCTGTTACGAATCTCTTCGATAATCTTCTTGAGACGTTCCTCGAACTCACCGCGATACTTTGTGCCAGCAACTAAGGAGCCGACATCAAGAGTGAGGAGACGTTTTCCGACGAGGGTTTCTGGCACTTCACCTGAAATAAGGCGCTGTGCGAGTCCTTCGACAATAGCAGTCTTACCAACGCCAGGCTCACCGATAAGCGCAGGGTTGTTCTTGTTACGTCGTGACAGGATTTGAATGACACGCTCAATCTCTTGATGGCGTCCGACCACAGGGTCGAGGGTGCCAGCACGAGCAGCTTGTGTCAGGTCTATGCCCATCTGGTCAATAGTGGGAGTCTTGGAATGCTTGGCGTCGCGCTCATGTGATGGCCCAGATTGACTCAGCACTTGGATGGTCTGTGTGCGAACCTTTTCGAGGTTTACACCAAGACTTTCGAGTACACCTGCAGCGATACCTTCGCCCTCTCGGACAAGACCAAGAAGAAGATGTTCTGTACCAATATAATGATGATTCAGACGACGAGCTTCATCAACAGCAAGCTCGATCACCTTTTTGGCACGTGGGGTAAGCCCGATCTCGCCGAGAACGATGCGGTCTCCACGACCAATTATAAATTCAACGGCACTCCGAACCTTGTTCAGTTCGACACCGAGATTAGCTAAAACTTTTGCAGCAACACCCTCACCCTCGCGTACTAAACCGAGGAGAAGATGCTCTGTACCAATATAATTGTGCTGGAAGCGCTGAGCTTCCTCTTGAGCGAGACTCAGAACTTTTCTGGCGCGCTCAGTAAACTTGTCAAATCTATCTCTATCGTTCATCTGTTTGTCACCCCCCTTTGAGTGGCGGCAGAGGATGGAACCAAGCCCTCTATATTGTCGTTTATGTGAACAGAATACTTCATGATACAACACTTAGAATATTGCGTCAAGGTAAACAGTTTAGCCTCCCGTCTACCAGTATGCTGATCTGTACAATCGGCACACTGCTAACCTACACTTACAACTTCTTACAGAGAAACAATCGACCTCCACACTGCCCTACCGTAGTAGAGAAGCAGCGTGGAGGTCGCGCGATCATCTGTTAATGTACAATGTATCTAATCCAATTTAAGAACGGTGTACTTTTTCAGATGCCTCCATATCTTTTTGATGCGTTGTCTTTGAGTAAACGGTATACCTCATGATACTATACTTGTGGTAGAGCGTCAAGACTAACGAGATAGGAAGATTGCACATTACACGCTATTGTAATTAAAGAATAGGACAACCCCCTGCGGAGACACATCTCCGCAAGGGGTTGTATGACTGCATGAGTATGTCGTGTTACTCTTCGGGATCATCTTTGCTGCGGCGTGCTGCGTTACGGAATGCTTCAGCCATAGCGGTTAACTCCCCTGCTTCATCTCCTGGAACTTTGTTTGGGAGAGTTGGCTCGTTGTTGCGTTCACGCCTACTCTCGGGCCGTTGCCTTGGCTGTTCTTGAGTAGCAGGAGTTGCTTCAAGCGATGGTGTTGTACTAGCCAATGACGGGGTAGCTTCAACATCAGTTGTCGGTGTCGTAGCAGCGGTTGCTGGTGCTTGTGTCGCTGTTTCCTCACTCGCTTGTACTACTTCTGCCTGAGCATACACATCTTCTGAAGGCTCTTCACTTGGCTGATCAAGTTCATCGGCCTGACGCAGGCTAAGACCTAAACGTCTTCGCTCGGCGTCGATGCGTAGAATACGCAACTGAAGCTGAGCACCCTCGTGTAGGATGGACTTGGGATCTTGCCCCGGAGTCAACTCCGAAAGGTGGATAAGTCCCTCAATGCCATCTTCAATGCGTGCAAATGCACCAAATGGTGCTATCTTAGTTACAACACCCGTGACAACTTGACCGGTTGTATACCGCTGCTCAACGGTTGTCCAGGGATCAACCTCAGCGCGCTTGATGGAGAGAGCAATCTTCTTTTTGTCTTTATCAACGCTGAGCACCTGTACCTCAACCTCTTGCCCAACATGTAAGACCTCGCTGGGATGGTTGACGCGGCTCCAAGCCAATTGACTGATATGCACCAGTCCGTCAGCACCTCCAAGATCAACGAAAGCACCAAAGTTGGCAAGATTGCTGACAACGCCCTTGCGAACTTCGCCGGGTTTAAGTTCGTCAAGCAATTCTTCACGTCGGCGCTGGCGCCACTCTTGAACGGCTAAGCGCTCGGAGAGGATTAGGCGGTTGCGTGCTCGGTTGATCTCAATGATCTTAAGCTGAAGTTCTTTGTCCTTCATGCCTTGGAGCTTTGCCGCTGTTTCCTGGTTTTCGCCGCCAGAAGCGACCTCTTCGCGTTTCAAGTTGAGTATCTGCGAAATCGGCACAAAGCCTCGAATACCAGCAACATCGACGATTAAACCGCCTTTGTTGTAGTCGATAACTTTCGCTTTGAGCAGTTCGCCACTCTTATATTGGTCTTCTGCGATGCGCCACTGGCGCTCGGTGTTTGCTCTCTTGAGTGAGAGAACGGCATGACCTTCCTGAGTCTCTGGCTGAATCACATAGACCAGAACTTTGTCGTCGAGGTGTAGCTCGGAGAACGAGCCATAACCACTAGCTGGAAGCTCCCTTGTCGAGAGGACACCTTCTGACTTTAAGCCAATATCAACCAGAATCTCGTCTTGGTCAATACGCACGAGCACGCCCTCGACCACATCGCCCCTCTTAATGTTTATGGGTGCGCTTGTTGATGCCAGCAACGCTTCCATCTCGTTCTGATTAAGGTCTTCGCCTTCTTCAGGAGTGCTGCCGTTTTGCCTCTGTGGGTCATTTTCTTCTAACATCGTCTGTATCCGCCCGCTTTTCAGATTTTCCGCTGGCTCTGTCGAGAGGTCGCCGTGCTGTTGAGTCTGCATGGGTAAGAAACCCCCTTCGATCCACGGTTTTTTGCCTGACCTTTGAAGCACCGATGCTGTGTATCGCTCATACATGCGGCGGTATTCTTCGTCCCGTTCGCGGTACCGCGAGGATGCGAAACGGAAGCGAGAAGAACCGCATGTCGATTGGGACATAGAGGAGTGCACCATTGAGTCTGGACTGATTATGGGGAGTTGCTTAGGCGGTAATCGTTTCGGATGTTTGCTAAAATCTCTTAATTGTTATGAGATGTCTGCGCGACTATGGTTTGCCCTACAGAACGATAATACGAAACGATGCTCGTAGACATGAAGCAATACTAAAGACATACTGAGCACCTGAATGTAAGCATACCCCCACTCGATACTCTAATTATACCAAAAGCATGCCATGAATGCAAGACTTTACCCGCCGTGTCGCGAATCTCCCTGGTGTTTTTCTGCTTGTCAAATTATATCATAGTGATGCACGAGTTGACAATATGCTACAATATGTTTTATGAGAACAGTAACGACAAGAGAGCTTGTACGCACGCTACGTGAGCGCTTAGAGTCTGTGGAACACGCCGATACGTTGATAGATGCCATTGAGGGACAACGCCCTCAAGCCCGAAAAGCGGCTGTCTTGATTGCTCTATTTGAGCAAGAAAACGCGCTCTATCTTACCTTTATTCGGCGAGCCAGTACGCTTCGCGCTCATAGCGGTGAAATTGCTTTTCCCGGTGGGGGCGTAGATGCTACAGACACTTCACCCGTGATGACTGCTCTTAGAGAGGCATATGAGGAGATCGGCTTAGAGCCTGGGCGAGCCGAAGTGCTGGGTGTGTTAACTCCTGTTTTCACAATTGTGAGTAACTATCTCATCATGCCTGTGGTAGCTTACTTACCACGTGGTTTGGGCGAATTGCAGTTACAGGCGAGCGAGGTGACGGAACTTATTCTTGCCCCATTGCAAGCACTTGCTGATCCTGCTATTGCACATACGGAGCAGTGGGTACGGGGCGATACAGCACGTACTGTCTACTTCTACGATTATGGGCCTTACCGCATTTGGGGTGCAACCGGACGCATTCTTTCAATGCTTTTGGAACTTTTACACGATGTGTGGCGGGAAAACGCGCTGTAAGTGCTAATATGTCACCCATTAGTCATAGAAGGCTTGCGAAAAATTCGTGTATGAGTACAATAAAGAGTATGAGAAAACGTCATCTGTAGTGTGTTCCCCATACATGTTTGAATATGCGGTTGATCTATAAGCAACCCAGTGGAGAGAAATCGTGTCTACATCCGATGCTCAACCTTCCAGGCTCTTACCGCGACGACCACACGTAATACTTCCACCTCACTCGATCCCCGCTTCTTCGGCATCAGAGATACTTGATGCTCATAACGCCGTATCATACCCTACTCCCACTCCCGTAGCACTCCCTCGCACGTCTCTTCCTATGAGACCAGTAACACCTCTTCCTGTGGTAGAGCAACCTGATAATGCATCGTATGAGCATGCCATTGATTTCGCTACGCACTCCTGGGACCTCAAAACGGGTGGGTTGAAGACGTTGACCGCGAAACGAGAATTTCCCACTCGACTTGATAGGCGTTCCACAGACGTCTCACAAGACTTCCGAACGTCATCATCTACACGTAATTATATGTTTGCTATGATCGTGCTTGTATGCGTTATTTTGATGCTCATTGGGGGAGGCGTGATTCTACTTGTAATGTTGCAACCATAATGAAATAATTCTCATTCATCAATATTTATCTGATGGGACGCGGGTACGCCGTGTAGGTCAGTTGCATAACGGACTCCGTTAACAACTGCCTGTGCAAGCACGTTTGCCGCGGTTGCACCAATCATACTTACCTGGTATGCATTTGTTGTCTGGTCTATTTGACGTTGGTAGCGTGACCCAAGGGCTAGTGCGAAGACAGTGTCGCCATCAAACAATGTGTGCGCAGGTCGAATTACCTGTGCTAGTCCGTTGTGCGCCATTTGTGCGACTTTGTTGATCTCTTCTTTGTTGAGAGAGGCGTTGGTAGCGACAATGGCTAGAGTTGTGTTGCCAAAGGGACTAGTGTGTTCAGGCTTGGTATCTGTTGATGAAGGGGAGCGCGCGCCTGCAATAACTTGCTGCGTTTGTGGGTCAATGATGTTACCAAATGCGTTGACGCTAACAAGTGCTCCAATGCGTGTACCATTGGGAAGTGTTGTGCTGGCAGACCCTAGTCCCCCTTTCATCGCAAAGGCGGGGCCGAGTATCTTGCCTACAGTTGCACCTGTCCCTGCCCCAACGTTGCCTTGCTGTGTTGCCTCTGTACTTGCTTGTTGACAGGCTCGATAGCCAGACGCGGCATCTGGTCGAATATAGGCTGATCCAATGCCAAGATCGAAGAGAGCAGCTGCAGGCACTATAGGTACCTTTATGCTGCCCGCATTGTATCCTATCTGCCGTTCTTCCAGATAGCGCACAACACCACTTGCCGCATCAAGTCCAAATACGCTGCCACCTGAAAGCAGAACTGCATGGACCTGATCAACGAGATGCATGGGGCGCAGCAGGTCGGTTTCGCGTGTTGCTGGTGCGCCTCCACGTACATCGACACCCCCTATTGCTGATGAGTCACAGAGAATCACAGTACAACCTGTGCCAGCTTCCAGATTGGTGTCGTGTCCCACACGGATACCAGGAATATCGGTGATGTCGTTGTGCATAGTGTAGTGGGATGCCTTTCTTATTGTAATGATCTGTTGAGCGCACTGAGCACGGCCTTGACCGAGGCAAGAGTAATATTTGTATCTACAGCGGCACCAAAGAAGGTTGTATTCTCCTCTGTTTGTATCTGGATATAGGCTACCGCTTGTGCATTCGCTCCTTGACCAAGTGCGTGCTCTGCGTAAGAAAGGACTTTGAAATCTGCTAGCTGTTCTTGATGAAGAGCCAGCACAAATGCGTCGATAGGTCCATTTCCATGACCGTGTAGCTCATGTTCAGTTCCATGATAAGAAATCTGTGTAACGCATTCAACAGTAGTTGCACCATCGTGGTTCACGGCTGTCTCAGTACGCAGGGTAGCGAGCGTAAACGGCGTAGTACGTTGTAAGTATTCGTGCTCAAATGCTTGCAAGAGTTGTGTACTAGAAAGCTCTGTACCAGAAGTGTCGGCCAGCGTCTTAATGACTCTGCCGAACTCAATATGCATAGCTTTAGGCAAATGGAAGCCGAGTTCTGTTTCCATAATATAGGCTACGCCGCCCTTGCCAGACTGCGAGTTGATACGAATGATAGCCTCATACGAACGCCCAATGTCCTTGGGATCGATAGGCAGATAGGGAACTTCCCATAATGCACCCTGTGTCGTATCTTGTGCTGTCATTCCTTTGTTGATGGCATCCTGATGTGAACCAGAGAAGGCCGTGAACACGAGTTCGCCAGCGTATGGCTGACGTACAGGAATTGTCATACGTGTGCATTTCTCATAGATGGCCTGAATCGCTTCAAGGTTGCTAAAATCCAGGCACGGGTCAATCCCTTGCATATACATGTTGAGCGCCACCGTCACAATGTCAACATTGCCTGTGCGCTCCCCGTTGCCAAAAAGTGTTCCCTCGACGCGCTCCGCCCCAGCAAGCAGACCAAGTTCTGTTGCCGCAACTCCTGTTCCTCGATCATTATGTGTGTGTACGCTAATGATCGCGCTTTCTCTGTTACGCATGTGACGGCAAAACCATTCGATCTGGTCGGCGTGGACGTTGGGTGTCGTGATTTCAACTGTTTCGGGCAAGTTCAGAATAATCTTTTTCTCTGCTGTTGGTTGCCAAATATCGACGACCTCCTCGCAGATTTCAAGCGCAAAATCAACCTCGGTCAGCGCAAAACTTTCGGGTGAGTATTGAAATGTGATGTCTGTTTTGGGTAAACGTGGTACCCACTCTTTGATGAGTCGAGTACTACGTGTGGCGATGGCAATGATCTCTGGTTTCTCCAAGCCGAAAACGATACGGCGTTGTAGTGGAGATGTCGAATTGTAAAGGTGAACAATAGCCTTTTTTGCTCCTCGAATCGACTCGAAGGTGCGTTCAATTAATTCTTCACGTGCTTGCACGAGGACCTGGATAGTAACGTCGTCGGGAATGCGGTTCTCTTCAATGAGCCGACGGATAAACGTGAATTCGGTATCAGAGGCCGAGGGAAAGCCGACCTCGATCTCTTTGAAGCCGACTTTTACCAAAAGCTGAAACATCTCCAGTTTCTCTTCCACGGTCATAGGAGCCGGAAGTGCCTGGTTGCCATCGCGCAAATCGACGCTGCACCATATTGGAGCTTTTGTGATAGAGCGGGAAGGCCATTGTCTATCGGGTAGGTCAATAAGTGGAAATGGCTGATACCTTGTGATCTGCCCCTTTTGCATTCCTTTATGAGTCTTTGTGGGCGAAAATACGCGTTTCTGCATAGAAAATCTCTCCTTATCTAAATGTTACCCTCTATCTTATCACGCATCGCACTTGCTAGCTTGAAGATAAGAAAGAGCGGTACAGAGTACCTCAACACATAGACGAGGACGTGATACATCGGTCCCTACAAATGATATTACGGAGCTCACAATTCAGTGAGAGGTATAGCTTGCTTGAGTCGGGCTATTGTTTGTGCGACACTCTCGTGATTGTTGTATACGGCTGAACCTGCCACTAGCATGTTTGCACCTGCTTTGACAACCTGCGGAATCGTCGCTTCGTGAATGCCGCCGTCAACCTCTATGTCGCAGGTGAGATTGCGTTCGGTAATGACTCGGCGAAGTTTAGAGATTTTCGGTAGCATCTCTGGGATGAAACCTTGACCGCCAAAACCTGGATTAACTGTCATAATCAGCACCATATCGAGTAACGAGAGAATATCCTCAAGAAGGATAATAGGTGTCGATGGTGTGAGCGCAATAGCTGCTTTTTTCCCAAGTGTCTTGATCTGTTGCACGATACGATGCAAGTGTGGTGTCACTTCTTGATGCACAATAATGATATCCGCACCAGCTTTAGCGAACGTTGAGATAAACTGCTCAGGATTTGTAATCATTAAATGCGCTTCAAGTGGCAACTTCGTACATCCACGTACCGCTTCTACGATTGCAGGACCCATCGTGATGTTTGGGACAAAATGACCATCCATGACGTCGATCTGAATACGCTGCGCGCCTGCCGCCTCCACATCGCGCACCTGTTCGCCTAGACGTGTGAAATCGGCGGAGAGAATTGAGGGAACGATGCCAATCATTGCGCTTTCCTCTGCAATTTCTCCGCTGCAGCCGCATCCAGCATCCACGTCACCTCGCCTTTTGTTGGCTGTACGATTTGGGCTGGGTACTCGTCGGGCTGAAAATCGCCTTCTAGTACAGCTTTTACGGCGTCTTGCTTCTCTGCACCTGTGACCAGGAAGAGGACATGCGTGACTGCATTGAGAAGACGTGGTGTAAAGGTGAGACGTGGTGGAGGTGGTTTCGGGACAGTGACAGGCATAACAAGTCTCTGCTGTTCGTGTAGCGAGGGTTGATGTGGAAAGAGCGATGCTGTATGTCCCTCTGGCCCCATGCCTAGCTGAATCAGGTCAAAGCCTGGCACACCTTCAGAGCCGATTGTCTGCTGCATCTCTAGTGTGTACGCATAGGCGGCTGCATCTCGGTCAGCTTGATCGGCTGGCATGCGATGAATTTGACGAGCTGGAATGGGTATCTTGCTGAGCAGAACTTGTTGTGCCATGAGAAAGTTACTTTCAGCATCATCTGTTGGCACGCAACGCTCGTCTGACCAGAAGATATCTACTAAGTTCCAGTCAATCTGGCCGCGATACGGCTCTTCTGCAAGTAGACCATAAAGCTTTTTCGGTGTTGAGCCGCCAGAGAGAGCTATCATAAAGCGCCTACGTGCTGCGATAGACTCTTGGGCAACACGGACAAAGTACCGTGCCGCCTCCTGGCTTAGCGTTTCCGTATCGGGGTAAATGAAGATAGACATAAAAACGACTCCTACCTATTTACTTACGACAATAGTTTATGTACCTCTTGCAACGTCTCTTCGTAGAGATGATCGCGGCTGACAATTTCCAGTTCATCATGCAAGAGCATACTCACCTTGTATGTTGCAGCCATGCTCACAGTACGTTGTGGGCGTGTCTCCTGTTCGAGTGCGACAGAAGTAAGGACATGGTTTGGGTCGTCTTCGCGATTGATGGTGAACGTGGCGTGTTTGTTACCAACGGTGCCAGTCATCCGAACCATACAGAGAGAGCCTGGGCGCATATCAGAGCGTACACGAGGGCGAATATGCAAACTCGCCTGAGAGCGACTACCTGTGCTCGTGGATTTGCTGCCGTTCGCGTTTCCTGTGCGTGTGGAAAGAGAGCCTGTGGGACGTATCAGGTGCCATAAGTGTGTGCCCGTAGCGAAGTTATGCTCATCTTTTGTGTGTGGATTGGCAGGCGTATAGCGCCAACCAAGACGTGTTTTGAGCCAGCCAGCCAGCAGAAGCGCACATGTTGAATTAGGGGAAACATCTCCTTGCTCAGTGCGCGTAGGTTGTGCAAAAGGTTCGACTGCATGTTCAATCTCGATTGTGTTCATACCAGAGAGATAGGGTCTATATTCTGCTGCATCGAAGAATTGCGCGACGAGTTCGCGCCAAGGAGTAATACGTCCCCAGTTGAGATCGCTTAATCCGCTTTCTGGAAATGCTTGTGCGAGTGTTGAAAGAGCACGCATGCTCTCTTCTGGTGTAAAGAAGCTACTAGAATCAACAATGACTCTATTGCTAAGTTTTGTGAGTGCATCAAATAGAGTGGGGTCGCTTGGTGGATCGTTGAGCCACCAGAGATAAACAGGAAGGTGAGGTTTGACCAAGGGCTGTGCGATATGGGCGATAGAGCGAACCGCCGAGCCATATGCCATAAGGGTGATTTGCTCAAAGGTATGGCGTGTCACATCGGAAATGACAGGAAATGAGCGTGTTGTGATCCACGTCGCAACCATATCAGGCGCACTACTATCAAGAATAAGAATGGTGACACGCGCAATATTTGTGTTGGCGAGATCGCGTATGAGTACGCTTGCACGTTGTGCCGACTCAACATCGGCAACACACACTACAAGGTTGAGCACGCTTGTACGGACATTAATATTTTGACTGGTACGCACGTTGTCCGAAGACATGCGCCAGAGATGAGACAACTCATCTTCGACATGTTCCGTGCGTACCTGTTTTCCTGCCCACGGTAGGCGAGGTCCTACCAAATCAGAAGTATCCTTGACCATCACATACCCCTTCATTATGAACGCCATTGTTCATACTGTACACACCGTTGTAATATATTCTTCGTCATCACGAGTCGTTATATGAAGGGCAATGGGTACATCTATGGACGACGCCAGCGATGCCCATCGCGCCAAATGAACTCGTCTGCGTACTGGGGACCCCATGTGCCGGACTCATATGTCAAGATTGACTCGCGTGGCTCGTTCTTCCATTCATCAAGGATGCCTTGTATGAACGTCCAGGCTGCTTCTACCTCGTCACGACGCGTGAAGAGCGTGGAGTCACCAAGCATACAATCGAGGATGAGTCGCTCGTATGCGTCTGGTTGCTGACGTACAAAGGAAGAGCCATAAAAGAAATCCATGTTCACAGGGCGAATTTGCAGGTCTGTACCAGGGACCTTTGCCCCAAACTTGAGCGAGATCCCTTCGTCCGGTTGAATACGCAACGTGAGAACGTTTGGCTCCATCTGTCCCTGCGCTTCATTGGTACGCTTGAAAATCATAAGCGGTGCTTGCTTAAACTGAATCGCGATCTCGGTAACGCGTTTAGGAAGGTGCTTGCCTGTACGCAGGTAGAAGGGAACACTGGCCCAACGCCAATTGTCAATATACATTTTCATGGCTATATACGTTTCAGTATTGGAGAGGGGCGACACGCCTTTCTCCTGCAAGTAGCCAGGTACTTGATGACCCGCAACCCAACCAGGACCGTATTGTGCGCGAATAGTATGCGTTTGCACATCACGCCCTGTTAATGGCTGTAACGCGTGCAGCACCTTTACCTTTTCGTCACGCACCGAGTTGGCATCAAAGGCAATTGGTGGCTCCATCGCAACCAGTGTGAGCAACTGGAGCATGTGATTTTGCACCATATCACGAATGGCACCAGATTCCTCATAGTAGCCAGAGCGCCCTTCAAGGCCCAGGTTTTCTGCCACCGTGATCTGCACATGATCGACATAGCGGCGATTCCAGATAGGCTCGAAGATACCATTGGCGAGGCGGAAGACTAGAATGTTTTGTACCGTCTCTTTACCCAGGTAATGGTCAATACGGTACACCTGCTCCTCTTTGAAGACCTTTCCTACGATACGATTGAGCTCACGTGCCGATGCAAGGTCATGACCAAATGGCTTTTCAATGATTATACGTGTCCAACCTTTACGGTTGCGACTCAACCCAGCCGCACCGAGACGTTGAATAATTTCGGGATACTGGCTTGGTGGAGTAGACAAGTAAAAGATACGATTGCCACTGGTACCACGTTCCTGATCGAGCTTGTTGAGTAGAGTATTCAGCTTATCATAGCCCTCTGGATCGGTAAAGTTTGATTGTAGGTAGTGAATGCCAGAGGCGAAACTCTCCCATACTTGCGGGTTCACTGGCTTCTGACGCGAGAACTCATTGATGGAATCGAGTGCCTGCTGGCGGAATTCCTCGTCGCTATAAGGTCGTCGTGCGAACCCTACGACAGAGAAGCCTGCTGGCAAGGGATGCTCCAGCGCGAGACTATAGAGCGCTGGTAGTAGCTTGCGGTGTGTCAGGTCACCCGTTGCCCCGAAGATGACCATCACACATGGTTCTGTACTTTGTTTGATGCGTAGCCCCTCACGAAAGGGGTTAGGCGCCTCGACTACGCTTCGCTGAGGCATGAAACATCTCCTAGTATAATAACTGTCTTTTTATAAACATTGAACATCGATTGTATTGTATGCCTCCCGAATGCTTTTCGCAATACTTTATGACTTTTGCTTTACACATACTCTATACGAGCCTGATGTATCGCACCCTCTTCACGCTCTAAAAGTCGAAAGAGGACATGATACATCAGGCCCGTACATGCTTATGTTAACGGGTTGTTTGACCCTCTTTAATACCCTGCTGCTTGCTCTTAATATCGTTAAACAACTGGTGGAAGGCGTCAGCAAACTTCTTCACGCCCTCGTCCAGCAATTGCTGCGTGACCTGGTTATAATGAATACCAACTCCTTCGAGTGAGGTGAAGATGTCCTTTGCTCCTTGAAGGTCATTTTCTACAGTGACAGCAGCTTTGCCGTGGTCGCGGAAACTCTCGATGGTCTCTAGTGGCATTGTATCAACGGTGTTGGGTCCAATCAATTCTTCTGCATAAAGAACGTCGCGGTATGCTGGATTCTTGGTGCTCGTGCTGGCCCACAATGGTCTCTGCAGGTTTGCACTGGCGTGCTTGAGTGACTCAAAGCGTGGCGAATTGAAGATACGCTTGAACTCTTGATAGACGAGACGTGCATTGGCGATAGCCGCCTTGCCTTCGAGAGCTTTGAACTTCTGTTGCTCATTGGTAGCGCTGGTCGCCTTAATCTTGTCTTCCAACAACTGGTCAACAAGTGTATCGACGCGACTTACAAAGAAACTGGCAACGGATGCAATCTTGCTGATATCTTCGCCACGTCCATTGCGCTCCTCCAAGCCACTCAAGTAGGCATCGGCAACGGCGCGGTAGCTATCGAGCGAGAAGATAAGCGTAACGTTGATACTGATACCTTCGCTAATAGCCTGCTTGATAGCAGGAATACCTTCGGGTGTGGCCGGAATCTTTATCATCAGATTCGGGCGGTCAACCATTTTCCAGAAGCGACGTGCCTCTGAAAGCGTGCCTTGCGTATCGTGTGAGAGGTCAGGCGACACCTCAAGGCTCACATACCCATCTTGTCCCTCTGTGCGCTCAAAAACGGGACGAAGCATGTCAGCAACAGTGCGAATGTCCTGCACCACGACAGCTTCATAGACAGCACTTGTGTCTTTGCCCTCATTGAGCAACTGTGTTATCTGTTCATCGTAGGCATGACCGGAACTAATAGACTTGCCAAAGATGGTGGGATTTGAGGTAACGCCAACGATGCCGTCTTCAGTAAGGATGTGCTGATATTGACCTGATTGTAATTGAGCGCGATCAACGTTGTCGTACCACACGCTCTGACCTAGCTTTTGAAGTTCTTGTAACGGATTACTCATGGAAATCCATCCTCCTTAGATACTGAGATACTGAGATACTGCGCTATTCTTTCTTGCTTGCGCGCCTGTACTCTGTTTTGTAACACACGGTGTCTGGCATAAGCCATTATGCCTTCTAAGTGTTTCGCTTCTAAGTTTTCATACACTCTACATAGTACACGAATGCAACCCCCTCATTGACACACCTTCACAGAGATATATTGTGTCAAATAGAAATTTTGCTTTACGAGTAGTTGCCCAATACCATCATTATAAAGGCACAAAAACATGCTATGTTACAACCCCTACAGTATATTTCTATTATTGTATCTTGTACACTAACGCAGATATTGTATCACACAGGGGAAGTAATGAAAAACTCATCATGAGGCTTCTACAGACAGCTCTCTTTGTTATGAGTCATTCCTTTTTTGCTTTCTGTTGCAATTCATACAGTTTGCTAATCGCCTCAATAGGGGTAAGTTCGTCAATGGCTAACGTTTTGATTTCTTCTATTAAGGGGTTGGATTCGGAGGCGAAGAGAGTCATTTGCCATGCTGCTGGCATGGTGATATCGCGCATGGCTTTACGGCGTGTTTTGGCTTCGCCTTTGTGCTCCAACTCTTCCAGTATCTCTTCCGCGCGATGAACGACGGGACGGGGAATACCTGCGAGTTGTGCCACATGGACGCCGTAGCTTCTATCAGCACCTCCTGGCACTATTTTGCGTAAGAAGATGATGTGTCCTGCCTCTTCTGTTACAGCCACGTTAAGACAATGAACACGGGGCAACATTTGCGCGACCTCGATCAGTTCGTGATAGTGGGTAGCGAAGAGAGTACGTGCACCACTGCGTTTGTTGTTGTGCAGGTATTCGACGATGGCACGTGCGATGGCGAGTCCATCGTAGGTACTAGTGCCGCGCCCAATTTCGTCGAGAATGACAAGGCTACGTGGTGTTGCGTGATGCAAAATGTTTGCTGTCTCGACCATCTCAACCATAAATGTACTCTGACCCGTTGCAAGATCGTCTTGTGCGCCGATACGTGTGAAGATACGGTCCACGATGCCGATTGAAGCAGCCTCCGCAGGCACATAACTTCCCACTTGAGCCATCAGAGTAATCAAGGCAACCTGACGTAAGTAGGTTGACTTGCCTGCCATGTTCGGGCCCGTAATGATACCAATTTGTGCCCCGCTGTTAGAAAGCTGAGTATCGTTGGGAATAAAGGGATTGTCCGATTGAGCCTGTTCAACAACGGGATGACGGCCTGCGACAATGTGAATGGTGTCACTGTCGTTGAGGTGTGGTTGGCAATAGTTGTTGCGTGCGGCAATCTCTGCCAGGCTGACATATACATCTATTTCTGCGAGGGCGTGGGCGGTATCCAGGATACGCTCAGATGCATGCACGGCGATGTCGGCACGCAGTTGGACGAAAAATTCGTTCTCCATTTTGTTGATGCGATCCTGCGCGTTCAGAATGAGCGTCTCGTACTCCTTTAAATCCGAGGTGATATAGCGTTCACAGTTTGAGAGTGTCTGTCTACGCACATACTCCACAGGGACGCGATTAATACTCGAGCTAGAGACCTCGATAAAATAGCCAGTCGCTTTGTTGTACCCAACTTTTAGGTTGTTGATACCTGTACGTTTACGCTCGCGCTGCTCCATCTCGGCGATCCACTTTCGTCCATTTTGTGAGGCGTTGCGTATCTGGTCAAGCTCTGAGCTAAATCCTGGACGAATAATGCCGCCTTCCGCAAGACTTAGAGGTGGTTCTTCGACAATGGCGTTTTCAATAAGTGCAATGATATCTTCGTTACCGGTGAGACGCTGTATAAGACGCTCTAAGCTGGGTTTGTTCGTCTCATCAGAGACGCAGCGATGTATTTCGGCAGCAGAACGCAGGCCATTCGCGAGAGCGATCAGGTCGCGTGGTGTAGCGATGCGTTGACGCACTCGATTAATCAGCCGTTCAACATCACCCGCTTTTTTTAGTGACTCTGCAAGATGTGCTTGCAGCAGTGTATCGCCGAGGAGTTCCGCAATGCTTGCCTGACGGAGCTCTAATTGCGCGATATCAAGCAATGGCTGCCCAATCCAGCGGCGCAGAAGGCGTCCACCCATCGGGCTGCGCGTGCGATCAAGAACCCATAAGAGTGAGCCTTTCACTGAGCCACTACGTCCACTCTCGAAGAGTTCAAGGTTACGGCGCGTATGTGGGTCGAGTGTCATAAAGCCATTAGTGGAGTAGGTTTCAAGGGCGGTCAGTTGTTGTAATAAGCCCTTTTGTGTCTCCTGCACATAGGCGAGGATAGCACCAGCCGCGCGAATGGCAAGTGGCAGATGAGCACAGCCAAAGGCTTCTAGCGAGGCAATATTGAATTGCGTGAGCAGGCGGTGACGTGCATCGTCCTCAGAGAAATAGCGGAAGTCATAGGGGGTGACGTGTCCAGCATGGCCTGTCAAGAGTTTGGTAAGCGGCGCAATATCGTCCTCATCGTCCTCTTCGATTTCGGGTATTTCGGCGTTCGCATTGCCATTGCTCCCAAGTTTGGTGACTTGTTTCTCGCTCATGACTGCCGCGAGCCAGCGCTTTTTCCGGCTCCCCTGCCGGTTATAGTGTGCCTCAATGATGACTTCTGCTGGTGCGACACGTGCGATTTCCTGCTGAATAGCAAGCTCAGGCTCAGGCGTATTGAATTGTGTCACAGCGAATTCGCCAGTTGTGATGTCAATGTAGGCAACACCAACGGCATCGCGTCCCGTGACAACACTGGCGAGGAAGTTGTTGCGTTTCGCTGCAAGCATTGTTGGGTCAATGATAGTGCCAGGAGTGACGATACGCAGAACGGCGCGGTCCACAAGTCCTTTTGATAGGGCAGGGTCGCTGGTCTGCTCACATACTGCAACACGATACCCCTTGCTGACAAGACGAGCAATATAGCCATCGACGGCGGAATGAGGCACGCCCGCCATTGGAGACCTTTCACCACGCCCAAAGTCGCGGCGTGTCAGTGCAATCTCTAGCTCGCGTGCGACAATCTCTGCATCCTCATCAAACATCTCATAGAAGTCACCCATGCGAAAGAAGAGAATAGCATCGGGATTCTGCTGCTTCATCTGTAAATATTGTGTGCGTACCGGGCTGTGAACAGGATTTGCTTTTGCGTATTCTTCAAATAACACCTTGCTGGCCTCCATAGAACATGCGTCTAGTATAAGCTTATTCTTTTGTGGCGTCAATTTTTCGGCTAACCAGATGGCATTATTCTTGGTACAACTAGCATATTTTAGGTATCCCAAGTGGATTTAATAAAGTTTGTATATGATACTATTATGTACCGCGTATTATAAAGAAAGCTCTACATCATAGAAAGAACAAAATGAGCAGGCGAAATGCTACTACTCATGAGGTGAGGAAAATACTATGTTTTATCTGGTACTTTTCATATTGGCACTAGCAGGAAGCGCGTTAGTTGTGCTGACGATAGAGAATCTCACAACGCAGGTACAATTTGCTATATTCGCATGGCAATCCCCCAATTTACCTCTAGGATTAGTCGTCCTTATAGCATTTATACTGGGTGCTTTGTTGTTATACATTGTGTCAGCACTGTCAGCATTACATGATCGCATTGAGAAGAGAAGGTTGCGTAAACGGGTGAGTGAGCTTGAGCAGCAAGTGACTACAATGGTTCCTACTGCTGCACAACCTATCGTACAACCTCAGCCACAAGTAGTGCCAATGCCTGGTATCGTACATCCACCACAACAATAGTATCTCTATGTTTGCCAAACTTTCGCCATGATGCGTGCTATCAGTCCGACTCGTGGCGACTTTTGTTGTTTGTCTTTGGATGGTATTGCGTGTGCAGAAGTTGTGGTCACAGGTGAAAGTTCTTCGTCTACGGAGGTGTTCATGGTATAGCTTAGCATAGATGGAATAACCAATGGATGTCGGTTGTCATCTGTAGGGACCGATGGTGTATCAACCTGTTGAGAGGTAGAAATGGGTTGATCGGCAGGAATTTTTAGCATTTCGTCTTCGCTCATTAACTTTTGGACGAGTAACGCTTCTGTGTCGTCTGGTACGAATTCTGCTCGCGTCACTTGTTGCAGTACGAGTTGTACTTCCTCATTTTCATGTATAGAGTCGAGCCAGTCGTAGGCACCCTCTAACGCATGCTGGCACCATTGGGTGTAGTTGTCGTGAATGAAGTCGAGGCGTTCACACTGTTCAAGCAACTGTAGTGTGTGATCAAGCCACGTGTCGCCACGCTCTAGCATGTTGTCGAGCAGGTCAATATCATCAACACCGTAAGATTGCAGACGCGTGAGTGTTGCCAGCGCAATAGGTGAGGGTTGCGTGAGTTGCATGAGCACGTCGTTATCGACAATGTGCTGCTCGATAGTAGCAAGTTGGTCTTGCAGCACTGCAACCTGTTGTGTAAGTCGCCACTGCTGATAGTGTTTGTAGAACATCTCAACCTGCTGCGCTTCCAATTGTGAGAAGAGGGAATGCAGTTGTTGTACCTGCTCTTGCGTCACAGAAGTTGTGTTTGTATTATCTGCAACGCTCATTCCTGCTTCCTCTCTTGCTGGAGACTTCCCTGCTGCCCATTTGCCTGTGGAGGTGATGATATTTGCTCTTCCTGACGTCCCCAACGTTCTAACCAGCGCTGTACCAGGCGATTGGTGCGAATACTTTGTGAGTCAAGTGTGTCGCTTTGTGTTGCCGAAAGTGCTGCTTTACGCAGCCACCATGGAAGCACGATTTGAGGCTCGGTCTGTTCGTGTTCATCGGAACATGTATTCCTGCTTTCTGGTACAAGGTCAATTGCCTTGTGCGGAGTTGGTGAGAGTGGCGTATAGGCATTTGTTGGTCGTTTAGGTAAGGTCGGCTCCTGTATGTCTATTACATGAAGCGATTCAAGGTTGGGAAGACGGCTATGATCAAATAATGCCTGTGAAACTATTTCAGGTTGCTGAATATGTCCATTTGCAACACCTTGCTCCACTAGAAGTTCTTGTGAAAGAGCAGATGATGTCTTTGTATACAGTGTTAATGCCTGTACAATATGGTTGTCGGCATCAAGTGGAGGAACATTCGGGTCGTAGATGCGCTCCTGAAGGTTTCTCAATTCTGTCGTGAGATGTTCCTTTTGTGTTTGTAGTTGCTGAGCAACATGCCGATAGTGCAACCATTGTCGGTATTGACCCATGTTCCTTCCCGATTCTTGGTACTATACATAGTCATAATCGTATTGTTTGTGCAGTATAACATGTATTACTTGAACAGACAAGATAATTAGGCACTTCCATCGCGCTCAACCGCTGTATTGTATGAAATACGCAACAGGATGCCAACAATAATGTAGTTGGCTAAAATTGAACTACCGCCGTAACTTAAGAATGGCAGCGGAATACCCGTTAATGGCAAGAACTTCATATTCCCCGCTATGATAATAAACGTTTGTATCGCGAAGATCGACGTAAGACCTGCCGCGAGGAGTTGATTGAATGTATCCGTCGCCTCAATTGCGATACGGAAACCACGATAGATGATGAGCAGGTAAATGGCGATAATGGCGAAGAGCACCGCCAGACCCAACTCTTCACCGAGAGCAGTAAACACCATGTCAGACTGCACAACAGGTACATAACCTCTTCCCGCGGGATGCCCAAGTCCAAGTCCTGCACCAAGAAGACCGCCACTAGAAAGTGCGATTAAGCCTTGTAAAATCTGAAGTCCAGCATTACTTGCAAATTCATTCTCTTTTGCTGTCCAATGTTGCCAATCGACAGCATTAAAAGCAACTACTGCAAAGCGAGCCCGCACGTAACTGAACAGCGCATAACCGATAAAGCCAAGCACAACAAAGATTAACAGACTTGTCGCAACATAAGAGATTTTCCCACTACCCAGATAGAGCATAGCCAGAAAGAGACCATAGATAAGTAACGCAAGTCCAAGTTCACGTACAAAGAGGAAAAGTAGTAATGCTATACCAAGCATTAATGCAAGTGGCCCAATTTGCTTGAGTGGTGGCAGACGGAATGGACCAAACTTTAAGCTCCCTTCAGCGAGAATATCACGGTTCTCACTAAGATAGGCGGCGAAAAATATGACAATACAGATTTTGAGCAATTCCGAGGGTTGCAGCGCAAAAGGTCCAATATTTAGCTGGTCGTGCGTTGGGGCATCAAGATTGCGAAAACCAACACGAAAGGTGTTAATGAGTGTTGTGCAGACAAGAACAATGCCGAGAAATGCTGCTGTATATTTGTAGCGTGCTAAGAGATTGATGTTGCGTAAGATAAAGAGTGTTGCAAGACATACAACAATGCCCAGTAGAACCCATACGAGTTGACGTGAGCCTAACGCTGGATCTGGAAATGGGCTAAGGTCTGGCCCAAGGCGCGTTGCCATGAGGATGCCAATACCACTCAGCAGCCCAACAAGCGGAAGGAGCACTTGATCCGCCTTGCGAAAGAATACGCTCATGATAATGTTGGCAACTAACAACGTGACGATGAGACCGAGCGCGGGAATCAAACCCTGTATCGTCGGTAAATTTCTTGTGCTGAGCGACGAGGTCTGATCTTTATTCGCAAGGAGCAACTGTGACATTTCAAGAACCAGGATCATAAAAGGAATGATAAAGAGTCCTAATTCTGTCCAACGATAGCGTCGAAAGACGCCAGGAGATTGACTTGCCATGTATATAAACCTCTCCTATCTAGCACATTAGGTAGATGTTATTGTGTCAGTTTGAATTGAATATAGCCAACACGCACGATATCACCAACTTTGGCAGCAAGTGCAGTGTAAGCAGGCTGGTTGTTCACAAAGGTGCCGTTGACACTACCTCCATCTTGGACGAACCATTGGCCATTACGATACCATAGGCGTGTATGTTCGGACGAAATGAAGGTATCGGGTATTTGAATTGTATTGGTCGGGCCGCGTCCGATAGTCGTCTGTGGCTCAAGCTCAAAACTCGTCCCCGGCGTGATACTACTAGGACCACTATCAACTACAACGAGATGACCAAGAACCGATGCTGCTTTTCTACCAGGATCAGCACTTACAGCCGCCGTCTTACGCAGGTCACGTGTAATGGCAATAACAACCTGCATAAGAAAGAGATAGAGCAAAACAATTAATAAAAGTCGTAATATTAATAAAAAAGCATCTAATGGCATTACATCTTACCTTCGCTCAAAGTAGAAGTCGTAGCTTCCAATGGTGAAACGATCACCACTGCGGAGCGTGTGTTGGCGCATTCCAGGTGTCCCGTTGATCGTGATACCATTGGTGCTGCCAAGATCAAAGATGGCAAATTGTCCATCGGCTTGATATTTTATTTGCGCGTGATAACGAGAGACGCGCTTATCCTCAACGATAATATCATTGCTTAATTGGCGACCAATATTAATAATAGGTTTCTCAATGCGATAAGTTTGTTGCCCGGCTTGTGGTAAACGAATGACAAGCTGTGCTGGTGGCACCTGCACAAGCGGTGGCGATGGTTGCATTGCAGGCATACTTGGATTGCTACCAGCACTAGAGTGTAGTGGTGCAACGGGCTGATTAGGTGATGATGCACTTGGTATACCAGGCAGTTGTTGTCCTTGTGGTAACTGTGCGCGTATTTGCGCCAACTGTTCGGCACTAAGGGCCTGCGTTGCCATGCCACCATCTGAACTCCCACTTTGGCGGTCCGCTAGTTCTGTTTCGATGCGTACAATACCTGCACGAAGCGAACTATCGGCGTGCAAGCGCAAAATTGGTACAGTACGGAGTGTGTAGTGGCGATGACGGGCGAATTCCACTAGATTGTTCTGCCAATCGCGGATAAGCATGTTCTGACTCGGCGACATCTGCTGGTGATCCTTGATACTCAGATAGATATCGTAGACATTGGGAGCCAGCCGCCGACCTTCACCTTGTAGACGCGTGTTGTCTTCCATCGCGCGCTCAAGTTTACGCTCGATCTCGACGGGTTCAATGCTTGATGGAAAGAGCCTTGCGAAAGGACCTTCAATCATACGCTGTATAAATGACTCAAATTTTGTAAGTGGGTTTTGGCGAGCTTTCAAGGTGCTCACCCTCCTAGTTTTGTAGTCTCTGCCGCGCTTGTTGTGCGTCAGAGGATATTTGGGCTTTCAACGCTTCGATGCCTGAAAAACGCTGCTCACCTCGTAGGCGTGCAATAAAGTCTACCGTAAGCCGTTTACCATAGAGATTCAGAGTGGCATCGAATATGTGTACCTCTATTCTACGTTCTGTTCCATTAAACGTTGGACGAATGCCAATATTGGCTACACCATTGTAGACGGTGGAAATTGCAGGTGAGTCACTACTTCCAACCTGTGTTGTGTCCTGAATATGAACACGCACCGCATAAACTCCGTTCGCTGGTACAAGTCTATGTGCTTCCGGCACCAGATTTGCGGTAGGAAAGCCTAACAGCCTCCCACGTTCGTCGCCATGCTGTACAATACCACTAATGATAGTCGGATGGCCTAACAAAATGTTCGCCTCTTCTATCTGTCCTTCACTCACCAATGCACGCACACGCGTGCTGCTAATACGCACCTGTCCGTCCTCTTCTAAGGAAAGGGCACGAATTTGAATAGCATGCTCGCGCCCATACTGTTCAAGGAACGTCGTATCACCCATGCGGTTCCGACCCAGGCTAAAATTTGCTCCAACAACAAGCCCTTTGATAGTAAGACGAGCACACAAGCTATCCATAAACTCAGTAGCACTCATAGTTACTACGGCAGGTGTGAAATGAATAACAACGCTCTCGTCAATGTGTCCATATGTTTTGGCGAGCTCCAATTTTTCTTCTGTGGTGGTCAGAGTCTGCACGTCGATATCTGGTCGTACCACCATGAGCGTGTGTGGCTCGAATGTAACAAGTACAGGTATTGCTCCAAGTGCATCTGCCATTGCGCGTAGCTCATGCATTAAATACTGATGACCTCTATGAATGCCATCAAAGTTTCCAATGGTGATAGCAATAGGATGCTTTTGCTGTTCAGATGTCAGGGTTGTCGTAAATTCCATAATGCGCGTGGGCCGTTCCTTTTGATGATGTTGGGTGCAGGTTGCCGTTCTTCTGTTCTTCGGCCCTATCTTACCACAGGTCCTATGCGCTCGCAATAATAAAATAATTTAGAAGAACAAAAGGTGTAGACAAATGCATGCGTTCGTCTACACCTTTTGTTCTGCTGAATTATGAGAAAATACCTTTTTGGGTTGCCACATATGCTGCTCTTCATTCCAGGTAGCGATAGCAAGGAACTGCCCGTGTGTATCGTAGACGCGTACTAGTTCGGCGGGTGGCCCATCGTAGGAAAAGCTGTTGCCATGGAGCACACGCTCAGTGGTGGAGGTATCAAGGTGAAGCGCAGGATAATGCTGTAAAACAGCATCGGCGGACGTAAGTAGTTGAGAAACTCCGTCTTGTTCCACTGCCTCCGCAATCTGCTCCAACGTGACACTTTCAGAAAGAGCAAATGGACCACTGCGGGTACGAACAAGTGCGGAGAGATGTGCTCCATAACCAAGACGTTCGCCAAGATCATAAGCGAGAGAGCGAATGTAAGTGCCTTTGCTACAGTCGATTGCGAGTGTCAAGCGTGGTGCTTGCCAATCCAGAATGGAAAGTTGATACAGCGTGATCGGACGTGCCGCCAGTGTAATCTCTTCACCGGCACGCGTTCGTTTGTACGCAGGCTGGCCCTGAAGCTTGATTGCAGAGTATAGGGGAGGCATCTGCATCTGTTGGCCTAGAAATTGTGGTAGTATTTCTTCGATCTGTGACAGTGTAAGAGTAGTTGTGTCATGTGTACGAAGAATAGTTCCCTCTGCATCATAGGTATCAGTGACGATTCCGAAGAGTATTTCAGCTTGATAGGCTTTGCCGCTCTCACTAAGATACTCAGCAACGCGCGTTCCCTGGCCTACACAGATTGGCAAGACGCCACTTGCAGCAGGATCAAGCGTTCCAGCATGCCCAACGCGCTTCTGCTTGAGCAATTTGCGTATTTTCGCCACTACGTCGTGCGAGGTCACACCTGTAGCTTTGTTGATGTTGAGAATGCCATCCATACTAGGTGTGCGTGCTTTCTATGGCTTGTTTCAACATGGCAACAACCATTGGTATCGCTTCTTGCATCGGTTTGCAAATCGTTGCGCCTGCCGCGCGGTCATGACCACCACCACCAAGACTGAGGCAAATTTCAGCCGCACTATAGGGTTCTGCACAACGTAGGCTAAGGCGTGTTACACCTGGTTCGTCATAGCTTTTGAAGAAGGCCGCAATCTGTACTCCTTCGATATCGCGTATGAAGCCAGAAAAGTTGTTGTCCATATCGGTAGTTGCCCCTACTGACACGAGGGTTTCCTCGGTGGCATAAGACCAGGCAAGGCGACCATTATATGCAGTCTCGATGCTCTCAATAACTTTTGCTTGCAAACGCACATGTGCTAGTGACTTTGAGCGATAAATCGGCCCAACAATCGTTTCGGCTACTGCTCCTGCACCCAGCAAAATCGCGCCCGCCTCCATTGTACGCGGCGTGGTACTGGTAAATTGAAAGGACGAGGTATCCGTGATTAACCCGGTTAGGAGACACTGAGCAGCATCTTTCGTCAACGGCAAATGTGCTTGTTGTTGAAAGAGCACGAGCAATTCAGTCGTCGAGGCCGCTATTGGATCGATGATGTTGACACGCCCGCATCCCTGACTACTGATGTGATGGTCAATGTTAAGCATGGTCACAGAATCGAGAAACGCATGATGGCGCTCATAGAGCGTGCCATAACGCGTCAACTCACCAGCATCAAGCGCGATGACGAGATCAAATTGCTCCTTGCCAACGGTGCCGAGACTCTGCTGTAGACGCTCTATACCAGGAAGAAAGGTGAATGACTTGGGTGCTGGATCAGCGCACACTGGCGTACACGTTTTGCCCATTTGCTCCAGTATAAACGCAAAACCGAGCACGGACCCAAGGCAGTCTCCGTCAGGATGCTCGTGCGCTAGTAGCGCGATACGTTGTGCTGGCTCAATCAGCGCCATTGCTTGTTGAAGCAGAACTGTGTCTATTTGCGGTTGCAGCAATGTTGAAGCACTACTTATACCTGTTGTACTCATTGTTCCTCATGCGTTTCTGTTTGAGCCGCAGCAGCCTGCCTACGTTCTGCATCTTCTTGCGAAGCCTGTTTTATGAGTTCGAGTACGTGAGCACCCTCTTCTATGGACGTATCAAGCTTAAAAGCAATCTCTGGCATATAGCGCAGGGTAATACGGGTCGCAAGCTCATGACGCAAGTATCCCGTGGCATTGGTCAAGCCCTTCATCGTCTCTTTTTGTTCCTCAGGGGTACCCATGACGCTCACAAATACCTTTGCGTGTCGCAGGTCGCCACTTACCTCAACACGGGTGATGCTGGCGAACCCCACACGTGGGTCTTTCAGGCGAGTACGTATAAGTTCGCTTAACTCTGCCGCGAACTGTTCACCCAGTTTCTCTTGTCTATGTGGATTTGCCATAATGTTTTCCTCCAATTACGTCGACGGGCGACCACAGGACCCCTACTATACCTCGCAAGTACAACGCGACATCGTGTATAGTAGGGGCGACCACAAGGGTCGCCCGTTTCTCTTGATCGCCCACTCATCTACACACGACAATATTTACTATGCTCCCGTTTTCACACGCTCTTGTGCGAAAGCTTCGATGATGTCGCCTGCCTCAAACGCGGTGAAGTTCTCAAGCACAATACCACATTCATAGCCTGTTGCAACCTCACGCACGTCATCCTTACCACGTCGAATGGACTCAATCTTGCCCTCGTGAACTTTCTCTGCCTTACGCAGAACACGCGCCTGTGAGGAGCGGGTAAGCTTGCCATCTGTAACGCGACAGCCTGCGATCACCGTTGTCTTACCAGCTTTGAATGTCTGGACGACCTCTGCATGACCCTCAATCACCTCGCGGTACGTTGGCTCCAGCATACCTGTCAAGGCCGCCTGGATTTCGTCGGTCAGCTTGTAAATGACGTTGTAGTAGCGAATATCGACGCCCTCTTTTTGCGCCTGACGTTGTGCCGCGCCGTCCGCTTTGACGTTAAAGCCTATGACCACAGCATCGGATGCTGCCGCGAGATGCACGTCGGACTCACTGATGTTCCCAATGCCCTCATGAATTAGGCGAACTTTAATGTTCTCCTCGCTGAGCTTGCTCAGCGCATTTTTGAGTGCCTCAGCAGAACCTTGCACGTCACACTTCAGCACGATGTTGAGTTCCTTGACCTTGCCCTCTTGCATCTGTGTGTATAGCGTGTCAAGACTGACTTGACCAAGTGGTGTACTCTCGTTCTTGCGCTTCTCAGCTTCTAGCTGTGCGCGTTGCTTGGCGGTTTTCTCGTCAGCAGTAACCTCAAGCTGATCACCAGCCTGTGGAACTTCTGGTAAACCAATAATGCTTACTGGTGTGCTTGGCGACGCCTTTTGGATACGCTTGCCCCGGTCATTGAACATAGCGCGTACCTTACCAGCTAGAGCACCAACGATGATGTTGTCCCCCATCTTTAGTGTGCCCTGCTGTACAAGCACGGTTGCTGTCGGACCAGAGTTCTTTTCCAGGCGCGCTTCAATAATAACGCCAGTGGCGAGGCGATTTGGATTAGCCTTGATATCCTGAATCTCGGCTACCAACAGGATATATTCAAGCAGTTCGTCGATGCCAGTGCCTTTGCGTGCAGAGACAGGAACGCAGATAATATCACCACCGTATTCCTCAATCACGATGCCCATTTCTGCGAGTTGCTGCTTTACGTGGTCAGGGTTGGCGTTGGCTTTGTCAATCTTATTGAGTGCAATAATGATTGGCACTTTCGCCGCTTGTGCGTGCGAAATGGCCTCACGCGTCTGTGGCATCACACCGTCGTCTGCCGCAACCACGATAATAACAATGTGCGTCACCTGAGCACCACGCGCACGCATTGCTGTAAATGCTTCGTGACCAGGAGTGTCAAGGAAGGTTATTTTCTTCCCATTGGCCTCAACCTGGTAAGCACCGATGTGTTGTGTAATACCACCAGCCTCGCCTGCCGCAACCTTTGTCTTCCGAATGGTATCAAGCAGAGAGGTCTTGCCGTGATCGACGTGACCCATGATGGTAACAACAGGTGGAATCACCACCGTACCATCATCATCGCGAGCCGCTATCATTGCTTCATTAGCAGAGACTGTTGTACTTTGTACACCTGTCGCTGTCGCGGTCTCACTTGGACTTGGCTCAAAACCAAGCTCTTTTGCAACCGTTGCAGCCTTCTCGTACTCGATAACCTGGTTGATGTTCGCAAAGATTTTGTTGCTAATAAGAACTTTGATGACCTCGTTCGGCGTTGCTTTGAGCAGGTCAGCAAGGTCTTTCACCATAATCTGTGGTGGCAGAGCAATTGGGCCTGTTACCTTCTCTTTTACTGCCGCGGCGCGTCGCTCTTGTGGACGCTGTGCTGGTGCTCCTGGACGCCCACCATTGCTGCCTGGACGCCCATGTCCGCTACCGTTATTGTTTCCATAGTTGGAGCGTGTACCTCCCGGAGTAGAACTACCTGGACGTCCACCATTTGAACGCTGCTGCGTTGATGGTGGGTAGGTTGTGCCACTCTGATTTGCTGGTCGTGGCGGGAAGGTGCCTTGCTGCCTTTGTCCCTGTTGGGCCGGGTTATTGCCTGTGCGTGGAGGGTACGCATTAGAACCAGCAGAACGCTGTTGCATAGGTGCTCCACCTTGCCTTTGTTGCTGTGGCCCATTAGAGCGTTGCTGGATTGGAGCGTTGCCTTGCCTCTGCTGCCCCTGCCCACCGTCGTATCGTTGACTAGGCGTGAAGTTAGGCCGTGGTTGTGTTTGTCCACCTTCAAAACGGTATGGAGCGTTATTAGGGCGCTGCTGCTGCCCACCTTCAGCGCGTTGCCCTTGAGTAGTATTGGAACGCTGTCCAGGAGCGGGACGCTGAACTGGTGGACTTGCTGGTCGTGGAGATGCAGGTGTTTCTGCCCCGTTTTGTGCTGGTATGGTCGTATTTGTTGATGTAGGAGTAGTAATATCGGATCCGTTCTGTGTTGATGTAACACTTGTTGTTGCTGTATTTGCAGGAGGTGACGTTCGACGCCGTACTGGTGGTCGCGCATTCTGATCCTGATCGGCAGACGTGGTACTTTCTGTTTTTGGACGTGCAGGCGATTTTGGTCTAGGTCGCTTCGCCGACTCTGTCTCTTCTGGTAATTCGTTTGTGTCTTTCATGAAGAAGACCCCCTTCTATCGAGTGATGCGCCACCAATGGCGACGAAAACGGAAATCTCTTCACAGCCACAAAAAAGGTCTGTCACCTCCTCCTCGCGTAAAAACAAGGAAGAGGGGACAGAACCTCGTTGGTGCAGTTTCAGGTATGGTATCGTCTGCGCTCTCCGGCGTAGTGGCTATGGACTATATATTCATAGCTAATGCTCCGCAATCAATCGCTACCTGGTCCTGTAGACGAGGGGCTGTGTCTCTCTCAAGAGTAGAGATAAAATGACGCATAAATTTCTTATGAATGCTTTCACGCCTGTAAGGGCGGAAAATGAGTGACAATGATAATGTCTAGTATAGTACAGTCTGGGTATCGTTGCAACTGTAGCAATCTTTAGTCTTTGGGCAAGGTTGCTACGTAGGCATCAAGTGCTACTCGGTCTTCTTCTGGAATCGCTATCTCAAATTCCTGCTCGAGTCGTTTCTTTTTAAGCGCGATTTCCCAGCAGGAAAGACGAGCACAGAGGTAAGCACCACGACCAGATTTTTTGCCAGTCGCGTCAATGACAACGTGACCGTCTGGTGTCCTTACTATACGTAACAATTCTCGCTTCGATTTTGTTTCCTTACATGCGACACAGGTACGCAATGGAACGTGCTTTGGGCGTTTCGGTTGCTGCTTGTTCGGTGTCTTGTTCTCTGTCTTCATCATACCTGCTGTTCCTCCCTCTTCCCTATGGCGCGTTATTTACTCACCATCGTTATCATAGGATGAGTTATGCCGTCCACCTCCTCGCTGACTAGAGCGGCGAGGACCTCTTTCTCCACGATCATTACGACCCCCGCGATCACGCCGCCCTTGCGAGGCGACTGGCTCTTGCATGCCTGTATCAATGAGTTGCTCTTCGTATACCTCGCCTTCAACTGGCTTCAGTACGTCAATGCGCCAACCAGTAAGCTTTGCCGCAAGACGCGCATTCTGCCCATCTTTCCCTATGGCAAGTGATAATTGTCGCTCTGGTACAGTAACGAAAGCAGTATGGTCAGACTCACGCAGGTCAACCTTCAAAGGCTTCACTGGACTGAGTGCATAGCTGACAAATTCTGCTGGCTCGGGACTCCACTGAATGATGTCTATTTTTTCATCATTCAACTCGTGTACAATATTATTGATGCGCGACCCACGCACACCTACACACGATCCAATGGGGTCTAGTCCTTCTTGCCGTGCCACAACTGCAACCTTCGAGCGGCTTCCTGGTTCGCGTGCAATGCTCTTTATCTCAACGGTCCCTTCGTAGATTTCGGGAACCTCTGATTCAAACAAACGACGTACAAGGTCACGATGAGTACGTGACACGAGGATTTGTAACATACGGCCTGGAATACGGCGTACATCGTAGACAAAGACGCGTACACGCTGACCTACACGATAGCGCTCATTAGGAACTTCCTCTGTAGTGGGCATGATGCCTTCCACTTTATCGACCTTATCAAGGTCAAAATCGAGTATCCAGCCGCGCCCAGGGTCCTTGCGCGTGAGAGTGCCGAGACGAATCTCACCTATCCAGTTTTTGATCTGGTCGTAGAGATGTTCATGCTCGGCCTCACGGATGCGTTGTAGGATAACTTGTTTCGCAGTCTGTGTAGGGATGCGGTTGAAGATGGATGAAGAATCGACATCTATAAACTGTCCCAATGCAGCATTGGAAATGATGCGCTGGGCCTCAGCTAGAGAAACCTCATCATTTGGGTTTTCAACCTGTGCGACAACGCGCTTAGAGGCCCACACATGGACCTCGCCATTCTTATCAACTTCAATGCGTATATTGTCTCCGCCAATGAAGCTCTTGCGATATGCAGCTAGCAGAGCGTTGGCAACGGTTTCCATTACCACTTCGCGGGGTAGTCCCTTTTCGGCAATTAATTGTGCGATAGCCGCTTGAAATTCGCTTCTCATAAAACATGATCCTCCCGCAACGCCCGTGTAAAAACATTCTCATTTTTTCTAGTGCAACGAAAAAAGTCCCAGGCATGCAGAAAAGTGGGTGAAGCCCACTTTTCTCAAAGGTTTCTTTCATTCTGTATAGCAATATTATAGCATGCACAATGCCTTTTGGCTAGTGCAACAATAATGTTATGTCACTTTGATAGGTCGTCAAAGCGTTATAAATAGTATGCTTATTTAGCCAACGTATTTCATAGTCTTCCCTATAATAGAACAAATTGAGGTTACATATTTATTTCGGAACAGCAGTTATCGCTGCATATGGAGCGACATATTGAATAAACACAGGAAGGAAACGTATTTATGACTGAACAATATGAAAACACCATTACCGAAGGTAACAAGTTTATTCGTGCTATGTTGCTGGAATACCGGAATGTCCGTATAACCACTATGCATTTCATCTTAACGAGGTGCAGCGTGAAAATAATATTGAAATGATTGTGTTTTACTGCCTTAATCGACTACAGCGGTGGAACATGTTGTTGTAGAATTAAAGAAAATGTGAATGGGGGGATACTCTAGCCCATGATATTACGCGACTGCGCAACATGGTCAGCGGAAAGGAAATAATATGCTAAACGAAGGACCGAACTTCGATTCAATCAGACAAGAGAATGTTTATGGAGTGGAGTTTTGGAGTGCCCGCGACCTCATGCCACTCTTGGGGTATGGAAAGAATTGGCAAAACTTCAAAACAGCGATCGACAAAGCAAGAATTGCATGTGAAGAAGGCGAAAGCCATAGAAGCTATTCAGGGTCCTATGCCCGAAGACTTGCCTTCCGCTCCCTCTATTCGCGCACTTGTTGAAGAGCGGAGGAGAAAGGGAAAACAACTGGATAAGAAACAACTTCCTGATGAGCAGGAGAAATTGTTTTGAGCTATTGAACGTGCTGTGCCTTGCTCGTATGATATACTTCTTCGTAGTATCTATATTATGACAAGCAGCGACAAAAGGAGCTTATAACATGGCTGTGTCTCATGTCATTGAGGACGAAAAGGCACTTATAGAGGCGATTCGCGAGTTGGCGCAGGAATGTGTGGCACCGCGTGCGGCAGAAATTGACCGCACTGGCGAGTTTCCCTGGGATATGAAGGATCTCCTGGCGCAACAGGATATTCTGGCGATGCCGTTTCCGGTTGAGTATGGCGGTATTGGAGCGAGTGAACTGTCAATTGTGATGGCGATTGAGGAGCTTTCACGTTGCTGCGCGACTACAGGCTTGTTATTAGCAGTGCAACAACTGGGATCAACGCCAATTCTCCTTGCAGGCACCGACGCACAGAAACGCAAGTACTTTCCAAAGCTAGCAAGCGGCGAATGGTTAGCTGCGTATGGTCTGACGGAATCTGACTCTGGCTCGGATGCGGCAGCAATGCGAACGATGGCGGTACGTAAGGGCGATAAGTATATCCTCAATGGCTCGAAACGCTTCATTACCAACGGCGGCCTGGCACAGGTAAACTCAGTGATGGCGATCACAGACCCCACGAAGGGAACGCGCGGCATTAGCGCCTTTATCATTGAGCGCGACTTTCCTGGCTTCTCCGTTGGACGTGTCGAAGATAAGATGGGTATTAGAGGCTCACAGACGGCGGAACTCATCTTTACGGATTGCGAGGTTCCGGCTGAAAACCTGCTGGGGCGCGAGGGCGATGGTTTTAAGATTGCAATGGGAACGCTTGACCGCACACGCCCTGGTATTGGAGCGCAGGCGGTTGGTATCGCGCAAGGAGCACTTGACCTTGCAGTTGAGTATTCAAAGCAGCGTGTACAGTTCAACAAGCCAATCGCTGAAAATCAGGGTATCCAGTTTATGCTGGCGGATATGGCAACAAAGGTTGAGGCGGCACGTCTGCTTGTCTACAATGTCGCCGAGATGATAGATCGTGGCGAGAAAAATTTCAGCAAATATTCGTCAATGGCAAAATTGTTTGCCTCCGATACTGCGATGGAGGTCACGAACGACGCCATACAGGTGCTTGGTGGCTACGGCTACATCACAGAGTATCCTGCGGAACGTATGCTACGCGATGCCAAGATTACACAGATTTATGAAGGAACGAATCAGATACAGCGTCTAGTAATTGCGCGCTCACTGCTCACCGCGCAATAAGTTTAGAAAAAGCTCAGGACAATACCTGAGCTTTTTCTGTCATTTGCTATAGCCCTACCATTACAGATATACACACGGAGAAACTTCATGCCATCACTTTCTTTTGATCAAGTTGCTCATGCATATGATGCTACACGTGGCTATCCCGATGTTGTTGCGCGTCAGATTGTACAGGCTATTGAACGTGTTGCAAATGCTACAGCGCAAACACGGTTCTTAGAGGTAGGCGTTGGAACCGGTCGGATTGCATTTCCGTTAGCTTCACTAGGACATACCTATACGGGCGTTGATATTTCCGAAAAAATGGTGAAGCAGTTACAGAAAAAGCTGCGCACTGCGCACTGGCAAGAGCAAAATCAACTGTGGGGAGGTTTGCCAGATGAAGATACAAAGCGTCCATCAGTAGTACGACGATATGCAAATTCTGAGCTGTCTGCATCGTTGCGTCTGGTGCTGTCAGATATAACACAACTCCCTTTTTCCAAGGAGTCATTTGATATCGCTATTGCTGTACATATATTTCATCTTGTTGATGGCTGGCAAGGCGCAGTGCAAGAGGTCTTGCGGGTGTTGCGTCCAGGCGGCGCGCTCCTGCACTGCTGGGACGAGCATGGGAAGATGGATGTGCAGGATATCTCAGAGGAATGGCAGAAAATACTGACTGCACTTGGTGGCAAGACGCGTCGTCCAGGTGCCTCCTCGGTGCATTTTGTGACCGAGCGGCTGACTGAACACGGCTTACAAACGCAGAGAATACAGGCTGTTGATTGGGAACGCTCCGTCACGCCGCGTGAAATTGTCGAAAATATTACGCATCGCCTCTGGTCGAACACGTGGAGCATCCCCGACTCAATTTTTGTGCCTGCCTCTGAACGTCTTACAACATGGGCAAATGAACGCTATAGCACCGATATGGATACACCCAGAATACAAGGTTGTCGTTTCATTATTAGCAAAACCGTCGTGTAGGGGCCTTAATTCATTACGCCCATTATGTGTACGAATGGCGAAAAGGGCGTAATGAATTAAGGCCCCTATAGAGGTTGTATCTATTGGAAGTAATTATTTTTATTGGTTTACAAGGTGCAGGTAAAAGTACCTTCTATCAAACACATTTTGCGGCAACCCATGTCTACGTGAGCAAAGACGTGTTGCATCGTAGCAAGACGATAAGCAAGACTCTGAAACAAAACAACCTTGTCGAAGAGGCACTGCAAGCGGGTAAGTCGGTTGTGATTGACAATACAAATCCTACTCAGGAAGACCGTGAGCCACTTATCCGCTTAGGCCATCTTTACGATGCTACCGTGGTAGGCTACTATTTTGATGCCTCTATACGTGAATGTCTCGCACGCAACAGAGAGCGTTTAGGTAAGGCGCGAGTCCCTGATAAAGTGATTTACATTACCTCAAAGAAAATGACACGTCCCACGCTTGAAGAGGGCTTTGATACCCTGTTTCGTGTCCATACGAAAAACGATGGACTATTTGAAGTAGTGAATTGGAGGGGTTCTAATGAATGAGGCAAGTCAATGGAGGTTAGCCGTAGCGCAAAAGGTGGTGCTAGTCATTTGATTCATCTAACAAACTCAACACACAGTAATCTTGCTGATGCTGTGCTGCAAAATGTCATTGAGACATTTGAGAACAAATTCTCTAAACGCATCCGCACCTATTATATAGAGGGAAGCTACGCCGATGCGAGTACCGTCAACAGCAGTGACATTGATGTTTTACTCGTTTTTAGACATGAGTTTAAAGACGAGGAACAACAGCAAGCCGAAACACTAGCGGAACGACTTGTTGCTGAAAGCGTACTCGAACTTGATATTGGGTTTGTGGACGAGCAGAGCCTGATTCATGGTGTCACACCTATGCTGAAGTTTGGCAGTAGTCTGATATATGGAGAAGATATCCGTGATGCCTTGCCGCTGATACCACTAGTAGAGTGGACTCGTGAGCGTATGCATTCATCGTTATGGCGCACCGTTCATCTTTACAACCGATCCTCCATTATTCGTTATCCTCTGACTTACCCTGAGCCAAACGGCGAATTTTACGGCTACGATGCTCGGATGTTGCGTTTGCCAAATGGGCAAGAAGTACATTGCACACGCGACCTCATTCGTCTGACAGGTTGGTCGGCGACAGCAATGATTGCGTTTAAAGCTGGAAGATATGTCGCACGAAAAAGTGAATGTCACAGAATGTATCAAGCTTGCTTCGATGATGAGTGGGGCCAGTTATTGCAAGACATTTATAGACTATGCAGAGGAAAGTGGAACTACCTCATCCCCGAAAATTCAGAAGACCGTCACACACTGAAGGCAATTTGTGAACGCACATTAGGCTTTGAAAATCACTTCTTACAAGTGTATAAAAAGTTTGTTCTATCAGAACTGCGTAATGCTGATCCAAGAGGCGTACTACAGGTTTTATCAGTCTTACAAAAAATCGTGTATCAAGATGAAGAGATATTAGCAGCAATAGCAAGAGTGAGAGCAGAACTGTGAAACGTCATCGACGTTTCACAGTTCTGCTCTCACTCTTGCTATTTACTTTCCATTGCGCGAGCGACAATTTCGGAGATGTCTTCAACCTTGATTTTCTCTTCGGCCTCGACACCCTTGATGCCATCCTCGAACATGGTGATACAGAAGGGACACGCGGCAGCGAGTACCTCGGCCTTTGTTTCAAGGGCCTCGTTGACGCGGTTCTGATTGATACGTGTACCAATCTTCTCTTCCATCCAGGCACGACCACCACCACCACCACAACAAAAACTCTTGTTGCGGTTACGGCGCATCTCGGTGACACCTTCGCTGTTGAGTACGGTGAGCACGCGACGTGGCTCGTCGTACACATCGTTGTAGCGCCCAATGTAGCATGGGTCGTGATAAGTCAACTTGTGCTGGTCAAAACTTTCGGGAAGCTGAATTTTCTGATCGCTCAAAAGCGCGTCGATATACTGCGTATGATGCACCACTTCGTAGTTACCGCCAAGTTGCGGATACTCATTCTTGATAGTGTTGAAGCAGTGCGGGCATGCCGTAAGTACAGTACGCTTCTTTGTCACAACGGCAGTATGCCCATTGCTAGAACCGTTGGCGGTATGGTGTCCATCGTCGGCATCTGCCATATTGAAGCCATAGCCATTAAGCGTCTCAATGTTCTGTTGTGCCTGCATCTGCCACAGGTATTCGTTACCGATACGACGGGCGGGATCACCTGTGCAGGACTCTTCAGGACCAAGAATAGCAAAGTTTACGTTTGCAGCCTTGAGTACCTTGGCAACTGATGTGGCGACACTCTTGTTACGCTGATCGAACGAACCCATACAACCAACCCAATACAGAATGTCGGCTTTGGGATTCTCAGCTAACAACGGAATATCCATCCCTGCCGCCCACTCCGCGCGTTTATCGTTGCTGATCTCCCACGGATTGCCGTTGCGCTCAATATTGTTGAGGACTGAGACAGTCTCCTCTGGAAAGTCGGCCTCTTCCATCACAAGATGGCGGCGCATATCAACAATCTTAGGGATATGCTCAATGGCGACTGGACAAATCTCCATACACGCCATGCAGGTCGTACAGGCCCAAAGCGCGTCATTGGTGATAATGCCGCCCACCATTGGCTCATGGTGTGCCTCAACCTCGTCAGGTGTCTTATCTGCTTTAATGCCCGCAATACCAAGCTTGCTATAAAGCGACTTCTCGCCAAGAATAGCGGGACTCTCGACAAACAGAGCCTCTTTGACGCCGAGGATAATCTCTTTTGGGAAAAGTGGCTTGCCTGTGTTGCTAGCAGGACAGACGGTGTTACAGCGTCCACACTCGGTACATGCATACCCATCGAGTAGCTGTTTCCAAGTAAACTGTTCGGCTTTGGAAACACCATAGTCTTCGCGCTCTTCAATATTTTCTAAGAGAGGTAGAGCACCTCGGGGCTTGTAGTTGCGGAAGAAGACATTGAATGGTGTCGCCATCAGGTGCAGGTGCTTAGAGCGTGGCAGGTAAATCAGGAAGCCAAGCACGGTGGCAATGTGGAGCCACCAGAAAAGACGAAACCAGATGATATTCGCCTGTGTACCCTGTCCCACAAAAAGTGGCCCAAGAATTGTGCCGATAGGTGTCGAAGCTGCACCATTGCTTGCAGCATACTCGAAGCCCTCGACCAGAGCAAGTGTGAGTACAACAAGCATAATCAGGCCTAGAATGATGAATCCGTCCCACGGCCCATGCAAGCTGCTGCTCAACTGCTTAGGACGAAAGATACCACGGCGCACAGCGAATACGACAAGTGCGAATAGGACAAAGACAACAAAAACGTCGAGTACTGTCGCGAAAACGCGATTGTCACCAATCAGGGGAAGCGAACCATTGAAGGCTCCAAGGATGAGGTTAAGTAGACCAAACTGAATGATGATAAAACCCCAGAAGGTGAAAAAGTGTGCGATACCAGGAAGTGGATCACGTAGCACTGCACTCTGACCCAGCACAACCGTGAAGATTTCGCCAAAACGGTCGTCAATATGATCGGTTCGGTCCTCTCGACGTGCCTTTGCCAGCAGCGTCACCAACATACCCGCGCGAATGCCAAAGAGAACCAATGCGCCCAAGAAGAGCAGCACAAAGAGTATGGTGCCAAATAATCCCCCAGTGGGTGAAATAACAGGGGGTGTCATGATTGTCTCCGTTCCAAACTACCACTGTTCAAGTGTAAGACCTGCGACCCAAGTGAAATGATGATTGCGTGTTACTAGTGTAAGACCATATTGTACTGCTGTCGCTGCAATCCAAAGGTCATTGTCTGGAAGCATCTGACCTTTCTTTGCCTGTTCGTGTCTAATACGTCCATAGATGTTTGCTGTTGTCCTATCAGCTATCAAAATAGTTAGAGTTTGTTGTATCTCGTTTACATCAAAAAGGCTTTTCTCAACATTAGTAGAGTGCTCTGCTCCATAGCGGAGTTCACCTTCTACTATGATTGACGTGTAAAGATTTGTTTCCTGAAGTATACGTTTGCTAACACTTTCATCTTTTCTAAGTAGAAAGATGAGTATATTTGTGTCAAGCAGATAGCCAATCTTCGTCTGGCTCAATTCTTTCACAGTCCTCTATAGCTTTTTCCATCGCGTCAATAACTTCGGGAGACATTGAAAATTTTAGGGCTAGTAAAGCTTTTCCTGATGTGCCAGGAGGAAGCTTTGACAAGCTTTCTTGGTGTGCTTGAGACAACTCTTCGATCAAATCCAAGGCTCGCTGTTGATCTTGGGGCGAGAGCTTTTCGGCAAGTGTATAAATTTTATCTAGCGTGTTTGACATGTGTTGCCTCCCTTTTTGTAGTAGGAATACTCTGCGCCCTATTATACATCAGGTTTTGAAAGGAGGACATAGTTGTGTATATCCTCCCTCAAACTACTACGATTTACGGCGTTTGACCTCTTCGGTGAGCTTAGGAAGAATCGTAATTGCATCGCCTACGACGCCGTAGTCGGCGACGGCGAAGATAGGAGCATGCTCGTCTTTATTGATGGCGATGATGTACTTAGAGCCTTTCATGCCCGCGAGATGCTGAATCGCACCGCTAATACCCGCTGCGATATACAGAGTGGGCTTGACAGTCTTACCCGTTTGACCAACTTGATAGCTGTAGGGAAGCCAGCCTGCATCAACAATGGCACGTGTGGCACCAGGAGCACCACCAAGAATTGTTGCAAGTTCTTCAACATAGTGGAAGTTTTCAGCTTTCCCAAGACCGCGACCACCACTGACGATAACAGCGGCATCTTCAAGGGCTGGACCGTCACTAGCAACATCGACGCTATCAATAATCCTAATTGCTTGTGATGCTGCACTCACCGAGGCATTAATTGTCTCAATTTCAGGAGTACGACCCTCGTACTGCTCTAAACCAAAGGCTTTTGGACGTGTGAGGACGATACCGGTACCGCCATGAGGATGTGTCGCGGTAACAACAGCCTCGCCGCCCCAAGGGACAGTAACTTTGACACCATCGTCTGCAAAGGCAAGATCAGTTGCATCGGTAATAAGGCCCATATTGTTGCGCACATTGAGACGTGCTGCGATATCGCGCATATCATAGGTGGTTGCAAGCAGTAGAATTGATGGTTGATGCTGTTGAATGAGATTGCTGAGCGTCTCAACGGCTGGTAGTGTCAGGTAGCTGTCATAGGCGGCATCAGCGTGGACGTAAACTTTCTCCGCTCCATACTCGCCAAGTGTGGGAGCAACTTCTGCAGCGGAAGCGCCGAGCACAACAGCCTCGGCACGTCCCAGTTTTGCTGCTTTGCCGAGCACCTCTAACGATGAGCGAACAGGCTTGCCGTTATCCAATTCGATCAGTACCCAGGTTGTGTTTGCCATGTCTTTTCTCCTCGTGTGTACTAGAGCAACTGATAACGCTGTAAGAAGTTAGCAATACTTTGTGCGGCATTGCCATCGTCCTTGATGATTTGGCCCGCAGCACGCGCCTCTACTGAACCGATGGTTAAGACGCGCTCTCGTGCCCCTGCCTCGCCAACCTGTGCTGCATCAATGCCGAGGTCTGTAAGTGCAACCTGTGTAAACGGCTTTTTCTTCGCGCCCATGATGCCCTTCATCGTTGGATAGATGGCCTCATATGAACCGCTAGCTATAGTTATAACTGCAGGAATTGGCGACTCGACCGTCTTATAGCCTGTTGGTGTGACGCGCTTGATGACAGCCTTTGAGCCTTCAATCTTGATTTCACGTGCGAAGGTCAATTGAGGTAAGCCAAGAAATTCTGCGATGCCTGCGGGAACCATACCTGTATAACCATCCGTACTCTCTGTGGAGCAAAAAATCAGTTCCGCACCTTCTTTTTGGAGGACGGCAGCTAGGACACGGGAGGTACTCAGGGCATCGGAGCCTGCAAGTGCTGGGTCCGTCACCAGAATAGCGCGATCAACGCCCATTGCAAGGGCGCGACGCATAGCTTCTTGTGCAGTGGTAGGTCCCATGCTCACAGCGGTGAGTTCGCTGTTGCCAAGAGTATCGCGCAACTTGATTGCAGCCGAAATAGTGCTTTCATCACCAGGATCGAGAACGAGGGAGACACCACTGCGCACGAGGCGTTTGGTGTTTGGGTCAAGCTTACTGACCGTGGTGTTCGGGTCGGGTACTTGTTTTATGCAAACAAACATCTTCATTGTGTTATATGCCTCATCTTCTGCATGTAAGTGGGACGGAGGAAGTGAGAGAAACTCCATAGTTTCCTATACTAACTTCTATTGTAACTGTCGTAAAAAGTGAGTGTCAATGTTGCTAGCTAACGGCTTGCGTTGGCCTGTTGCTTATTCCGCACGTCCATCGCACACTCAACAACCAACTCTTGCCAAAAGTCAGGCAGAAGTGGACATGCAGCAAGGTCTTGAGCTAACGCTACATCACCATTACGGAAATGACCAAAGTCGTTGACTAAGGCGACCGTCCACCGAGGATACGGCTGCTCTACAAGCAGAATTGACATGCCTGACTCAACTCTACCTTCTTGAAGTACGCGACAGTACCAGCCAGTGCGACCCGTTTCCGCTACACGATTCGTAAGTCCTGCCATACACCAGCGTTTTTCAATCTTTGTACACGGATAGCGTGGCCCTGTCACCTGAATACGTGCATTGCCTAGAGCATAGATGTCTCCAATGCACGTATTTCCCTCAGTCAATCCAGTAACAGTAAAATTTTCACCAAAACCGCCTGGGCCAATCTCCTGCTGACTTAACTCTGCTTGCCAGACTGGATAATGTGCAAACGCATACAGGAGCACCGCCTGATTAGGCGTACCATGATGCTTTGTATCAGCCTGTGCGTTCCCTTCAAGATGAGTAGTATAGAGCCAACGTGATTGTGTACTTGGTGTGCGAACAAAAGACGTTTCAAATGGACGTTGTAGTAAATTAGCTGCACCTTTTGTACCATAGTGGTGCGGCGTACCAACTTGCACTGATTGTAGTGTACCCATATTTGTATTCATTTCCTACTGTTCAGCCTTTTTATGAATGTTCTGTTAGTGTATCATACAAAAAAGCTCAGAGAACTTAGAAGAGTAAGGTGTGCTCTTCTACAGGGTTAGATGTATAAAGGCTGACACAAGATGTCAAAAATAGCTGTTATCCTTATAAGAGAACTACATGGAGAAGCCAATGCTTTCATCTTCTCCATGTTTTAACAAGCTTTCTTAGCAAAAGGAGGACAGCTACATGCAGACGAATCTCTCTCTTTCACTTCAGCCACAAACCTCATTTGAAGGGCCAGCCTTAGAGTTCGACTTCCCAGCTATGCAAGTTGGAATAGCTGAATATGCAGAAGGACCAACCGGATGTACTGTGTTCGCCTTTCCAGACGGAATAGCAACATCTATCGATGTGCGTGGAGGGCAGGTTGGTAAGACTGGCGATTATGAATGGAACCATGCCATTTGTTTCGCTGGCGGTTCCTTGCCCGGACTTGAGGCAGCAAGTGGAGTATCAGCCGCAGTGTTTGAACGTCACGCCTACTCTCTTGAAAACTTCGCTCTGGTTTCTGGGGCCATCATCTACGACTATGGACGTCGTGAGAATGTCATTTACCCAGATCAAAGACTTGGGAAAGCTGCATTGCAAGCCGCACGTCCAGGTTACTTTCCTCTAGGTGCGCGTGGAGTCGGACGTTCTGCTGGTTGTGGCTCAGTCCTTGACTTTGCGGGTTCTGAGCCATCAGGACAAGGAGGAGCCTTTCGCCAGATTGGTCCTACGAAGATCGGTGTGTTCGCCGTTGTCAACGCGCTGGGTGCTATTTTTGATCGGCAAGGACAGGTTGTGCGAGGTAACCGCGACCCTAAAACAGGACTTCGCCGCTCTCCAATGGAGGAACTGGAACGGCGACTTGCCCGAGGTGAGGTCGTTACATCACCCTTTGGGAATACAACATTAACTCTTGTAGTAACCAATCAGCGTCTACATCCAGAAGCTCTTCGACAGTTAGGCAGACAAGTGCATACGTCTATGGCACGTGCCATTCAACCGTTTCACACAATTAATGATGGTGATGTACTCTACGCTGTGACGACAAACGAGGTGGACAAATCACCGATAAGTGGTGTTACGCTGGGAATGCTCGCATCTGAACTAGCATGGGATGCCATTTTAGCTAGCGGGCCAATACATAGAGCTTTTTGAACGTTGGTAAAGTGGGAACATGACAGGGCCAGCCCTGTCATGTTCCCACTTTACCAAACCATTATATCAGCTCCTCTTGCTCGTATTCTATAAGTTACGCACGTACGCGAGTCATGTAATGACGAGTCGCAAGACTTGTAGCAAGTAGAAGGAAGAAGAGAATACCGAACATCGAGGGCATAAACGGTTGTGTATTTTCGCTCACTGTATTAGGATCACTCCCTGTTCCAGGCATTCCAGGTACACCTGCAACCTGTGTTGAGATGAGTTGAATAGCAGGAGTGCCGTTGACCACACCGATAGCAAAAACGCTAGTAACTGTCCACGGCTTTACATCTGCGTTAATTGAAAGAGTCTTGCTCGACGGGAGGGCAGCATCAAATGTATACGAGCCAGCAGGGACATTCACATAGTCACTGGCTTTTTGATAGGTTAATCCGCTAGCAACTGAGTTAGAGCCATTCGATATATTCACACCCGCCGCGTTCGGAGAGAGATGATAGATGCGCACCTTCGCGTTATTATTGGAGACAATGTTGTTATCCGTGAAGATCGAGAGAGAAAACCCAGATGCTTTCGTCCCAAGTGCAGCGACTGTGTAGGGTGTTCCTGCATCCACCATAATTGATTGTGTAATAACTGCGGCGTCAACACCTGTCCCAATCAGTCCAATTTGAACCTTATGCCCACCTGCTGGTAACGGCACGTATGGTGTGACAACGCCAAATTGAAAGCTACTCAACAGCTTATTGCTATCTACGAATACATCGACGATTCCTACATCAGGGGATGCGTGAATAACACGAATGTATGCCATGCTCTCAGCATGAACTGGTGCAGGGCGTACGCTAAAGAGCGTGAGCAACGTAAATATACTTCCCATCAGGGAAAGATACATAAATTTTTTAAGATGGTGCATCCTCAATCTCCTCTTTCTAGCAATCTTCTTTCTATAGCTGATTACGCATAGTTGGTTTTGTTGGATTACCTCTATTAAGTAATCTGACTTTACTATATAAGCGTAGTGATAGATGAAAGGCAAAGAGTGCTATCAATATGTTGAGTTTCCCCACAACAGATACTCCGAGGTGTCGCGTGCAACAAGATGTACTACAATCTTTCCGTTCTACGGGAGCGGTCATACAAGAACGTTTTGTGATAGAAGAGTTACTTGGTAAAGGTGGTTTTAGTGCCGTCTATCTTGTACGTGATGAGCAAGAGAGAGGCAAAAAATACGCGCTTAAAGAGCTTACCGATTCCGATAGACTAGAAAAGAGCAAGTTCGCTTTTGAGTGCGAGGTGCTAGATCGGCTTGACCATCCAGCATTACCTCGTGTGCATTGGGTTGCTGCAAACGCTTCTCATACGTACATGCTTATGGACTATATCGAGGGGTCAAACTTAGAGGTATTGCGTCATCAACAGCCTGACACGCGTTTTCCATTAGCTCAGGTACTCACACTTCTTGCCCCTATCGTAGGTGCACTTGGCTATCTTCACAATCAAGAGCCACCCATTATTCATCGTGATATTAAGCCTGCGAACATTATTGTGCCAATTGCAAGCGAGAAGTCTATGCTGGTAGACTTTGGCATTGCAAAAGAATATACCTCGGATTCGACGACAACTGCTGTGCGTCATTGTTCGCCAGGCTATGGTGCGCCAGAGCAATATACTGTTGGCACCGACTTACGCACCGATATCTATGGTTTAGCTGCAACAATGTATACGCTACTAACAGGTGTTACGCCTGTTGACTCACTACGTCGTGCGACAAAAATTGCTGGTAAAAGCGCTGACCCTCTCGTACCAATTCAGGACTATGTACCATCGTTGCCTGCATATGTTGTGGAAGCTATTCATCGAGCTATGTCTATTAATGGCGATGCTCGTTTTTCTACTGTACAGGCGTTCTGGCAAGCATTGCAACCGTCAGCTTTGTCACGTGACTCTCTTACATCGCAAGCTCAAGTACCTCATACAGATGTACAAAAGAAACAACAGTCTGTAGAACGTTCTACTGAACCCATTGTCGTACCTCAGCGCAAAACATTCCGTACGAGTAAGACAGAGATTGCATTGCTTACATTTTTAGCAATAGCGGTGGTTGTGGGTATCATATTGAGCGTTGGATACTATAAAGTAGGCTTACCAGGTAAGGTAAGTACGGCGCAACTACATGTTGCGACTGTAAACAATCCTGCCTCTATGCCAACACAGGACCCTGAGTATCCGAATGTTGCGGGGTCATATGCTGGTACTGTGCATGATATAGCTACGAATGTAACAACACAGATGACACTGACAGGTATTGCACAAAGCAATAGTAACGTCACAGGCTACTTTATTGGCTTGCATGGAGAGGGAAAGTTCACGGGTGTGCTCGACATATCCCGGCACTTCTTGTTCACGGTCAAGCGAGATGCACAATTGCCGCTGTTCTTTGATGGAGTGGTGCGACAAGATGGCAACATCGTCGGCAATTATTGCACACAAGATAAAGCAGGTCAATGCGTTGGAGACTATGGAGTGTGGAGCCTCAAAAACGCTTAAGATTCGTAATATAACTCAAAAACAGGCTGTGCGGTGTTGTGGTTTAATCACAACACCGCACAGCCTGTTTTTGAGTTATAATGACCATTATTGCGAACGGGAAAAAGTTGGGAACACAGATACAGGAATTTTTGCGTGGACGAGAAAGATCATGACTTTGAACTTGAAATGGTTGATTTTGATGAAGAAAGCTACTCCATGCAACACATATAATCAACTACGCTCTCTTCTTGTAAGTGTTGCAAAGAATACTGCAATAAAACCTGCTATGCATAACGGAAGACCAATCTGCCCACTTTTGGTAACAGACCACGCGAGAACACCGATAATCTCTAGTAAGAGGCCACCAACGAAGAGCACTGTAATGCCAAGTGATGATTGCTCAAAGGACGTGCGAACCTCTTTGCGCTCATAAACAGGAGCGGGACGCACAGTTGCCTCTTCACTGCTATTGTCAGAAGATGTAGTATGTGGTGCGTACGTCTCAATTGCCGACTGTATCTCTCGATAGAGCAACTCGACCTTCTCGCGTGACGAGCGAATATAGGCTGTACGGAGACTATCGCTTACCAGAAGTTCGCGGAAGAGCGGGTCAAACGACTTCTGACGGAATGAGAGCGTTGTAATTCCTACAAGAGAAAAAGCTTCGAGAAAGAGCCGTTCGCGTGGAAATTTTGTGTACATAAAGCCAAGCAGCCGTTGATTGGTCACGACGATTTCACACGTTGTAGCTCGTTGTTCGCTCTCACCAGTCGGAATGCTATCCCAGATACCCGGGATGCTAACGAGCGGTTCTTCGTCTGCCTGTAGATGGTCACGTAAGCCCTTAATGTTTGCAAGTATTTTTTCCGCGTTCGGCAACTGTGTAGCATCCCTTTCTTTCTATCAGAATTATACCATAGTGCCTTTGACCTTTTGAGTCAATCATATTTTTCTCGATGTTGTCAACGCTCCATACTTTCGATAAGCGCTAGTTTTGTTTTACTATGTAGAGGTCAATTCTTGTAGACTTGTATAAATGCAGGAGGAACAACATGCTAGAGACAATCAGAGTCGCACGTATTGAGGATGCGCAAGGCATTGCACGTGTTCATGTCGATAGTTGGCGGACGACATATAAAGGAATTATACCTGATGAAGTGTTGGCAAACTTATCATATACACAACGCGAGCAAAATGCGAGGCAGCGTCTAAGCAATCCTAACAATATCTATACTTATGTAGCGCAAGATGAGCAGGGGCAGATTGTTGGCTTCATCACCGGTGGCTTGAATCGTGACGCTGCTTCGGACTATAAAAGCGAACTCTATGCTATCTATGTCTTGAAAGAGGCACAAGGGCATGGTATAGGAAGGCAACTAACACACGCGCTGGTAGAGCGTCTTGTACAGAATGAATATTATTCTATGTTGGTTTGGGTGCTTATGGATAATCCCGCATGTCGTTTCTATGAAGCGCTAGATGGTCAATATGTATCAACTAAACAGATAGAGATTGGTGGTGTAATGCTTGATGAGGTGAGCTATGGCTGGCAGAATATTCGTAGAATGCTATAACAGTTCTGCTTGTCTCCTCGTAAACGGAAGCTTACAATAGAACGTGATAATAAGAGATACTTGTATTCCATTTCATTATTGCTTGTTTCTATAAAAGGGAAATTGAATGGATCATCTACTTGCAGCACGTGCTCAAATGGGTACGTCACTCATATTCCACATCATCTTTTCTGTGCTGGGTGTCGGCCTACCACTATTGCTATGCATTGCGGAAGGCATCGCAATCAGAAGGCAAGACCCTGTTTGGATGACGCTAGCGCGTCGCTGGTCAGTATGTGCCGCAATTATCTTCGCTATCGGTGCTGTCTCCGGCACCATTGTTGAGTTCGAGCTTGGGTTACTCTGGCCTACGTATATTAACTACACTGGTGCAATTGTTGGACCATTGTTTGCCTTTGAAGGCTTTGCCTTCTTCCTGGAGGCAATCTTCTTTGCTATCTATCTGTACGGTTGGGGCCGTCTGAAACCATTCCAACACTGGTTGTGTTCATTACCCATCGTGATCGGTGGTGCAGGCTCAACATGGTTCATTGTTACCACGAACTCGTGGATGAATACTCCAACAGGCTTTACATTCAGAGACGGAAAATTGATAGATATTGATACGGTAAGTGCTATCTTCAATCCTAGCACGCCTTACGAAACTGTGCACATGTTGCTTGCCTGCTACGTTGCATGTGGCTTTGGTATTGCTGCACTGTATGCATTCTCTATGTTGCGTGGCAAGCGTGATACCTATCGACGTTATGGTTTGATGTTGGGCCTGGGTATAGCATTGATTTCGACTCCACTGCAAATTGTGAGTGGCGACTTTAATGCACGCTATCTATCAATGAAGCAGCCTGCGAAGCTTGCCGCGATGGAGGGCGTGTTTGAGACATCAACAAATGTGCCCCTTCACATAGGTGGTATTCCCATTTACGATACACAGACGGGGAAGGGAACATTTTACTATTCAATCAACATTCCCAATGGACTAAGCTTGTTAGCAGGCTATAATCCAAACACTAAAATTACTGGCTTGAACGCGTTTGCGCCACAGGACCGACCTGACCCGTTACCAGTTCACCTTGCATTTGATGGCATGGTTGGCAGTGGCTTCTTCGCTCTTGGTATAGCAGGTCTCTTCTGGCTATTGTACTTCCTGCGTAAGCGCCGCATACCAGAGCATGGTTTGATGCTGTTGGGCGTTCTGCTCGCGGGCCCGCTTAGCTTTCTCGCGGTAGAACTTGGATGGATAGTGACAGAGGAGGGACGCCAGCCGTGGGCCATTTATGGGTTGTTGCGCACCAGTCAAGCGGTAACAGCGGCTCCATTCCTCGACGTTAGTTTCCTGATCTTCTCGGTCATCTACGTTGTGCTTGCCGTAACAATGATCGTGTTGCTTGTACGTCAGGGACGTAAGCCATTACCTGAGATGAAGTGGGAAGCGGTAGCCAGTGGCGATGTTGAGAGTGCTGAAGTGTCAGAAGAGCAAGAGGAGCAAGTCGGCGTCTAACCGTCCGAGGAAAGGTAGGAACTATGGCCTTACCATCTCTACCATACATTATAATTAGTGTCTTGTGGTTTGCTCTGATTGCCTATGCAGTCTTTGGTGGAGCTGACTTTGGAGCAGGCATCTGGGAGATATTTACTTCTGGTCCGACAGCAAAAGAGCAGCATGCATTGATTGACGGCGCACTCGGGCCGGTCTGGGAGGTCAACCATGTCTGGTTGGTCTTCCTGGTCGTTGGCCTCTTTTCAGGTTTTCCGGGCGCGTTCGCATCTATTGTAGCGGTGCTCTTCTTTCCGCTGACGCTTGCGCTTATCGGTACAGTCTTACGTGGCTCTGCATTTATCTTCCGTACGCACGGATTAAGGCAGACATCAGGCATCTGGAGTCGCATCTTTAGCTTTTCCAGTATCCTTACACCTTTCTTCCTGGGTGTATCTGCAGCCTCGGTGGCAGAGGGAAAGATACAAGCACTTGGCCCAAAGACACAGGCCGACCTGGGAAGCCTCTGGCTTACGCCATTTGCGTTGACGATAGGTGTGCTGTCACTTGTATTATGCGCAACGATTGCAGCTATCTTTTTGACGGTTGAGGCAACGAATAACAACAAAAAAGACCTTGTTGTCATGTTTCGCAGACGCGGCCTCATTGCAGGAGCTGTTACCGCTGTACTTGGAGCGTTAGGATTGTTCGAGGCATCATTTCAAGCTCCGACGTTATGGCAAGGCATGATTAATCATGCTCTTCCTCTTGTGATTGCTACCATGATTATCGGAGCAGGGGCGGCAACAGCACTCTACTTGGGCTATTATCGTATCTCGCGTGCGCTGATTGTCGCGGAGGCGGCATTTATGCTTGGCTCATGGGGCATCTCGCAGATACCATATATTATTCCACCCAAACTAACGGTTGATGCGGCGGCAAGCTCTCCCAGTACACAACTGTTGCTGCTTATTGGCATCATAATTGGCATGGCAATTATTCTGCCCTCGATATTGCTCTTGTTCTACATTTTCAAGTACAAGGGCGGCATGGGCTTGTTATCAAAGGGTCCTGCTGGTGGTACTGTGCTGTAGATGCGTGTATATGTAGTGTTCTGACAATCTTCATGTGTCACCTCTCAAAAGCGGGGATGCAAGGGGCGACTGCCCCTTGACTGGGGCCTGGGCCTGTGCCCAGTTTCCCTCTCACTTGCCGCCAAAGGCGGCAAGTGAGAGGGAAACTAACGAAAGTGGATGATGAGTTTGCATTGCAAACTCATCACATCTTGTATGCATAGGATTTTAAGATAAGTACTCTTAGCTATCCTAAAAAGGATGTATTGACGTTATTGAGCAGTGAGTGGAAGAGCTACGGAGTCGGGAATGACAAGCACATCTGGTCCATAGCGTACGACTTGGGCAGAAGAAAATGTTGGGTAATGCCCACTTAGCTTATTACGCAATCCACCAGCGAGTTCGTATGCTGTAACGCGCAAATTCGCGGGAACGCTGGTATCAAATATGACATTTCCTACGGTGCCAACAACAGTACCTCCTTCACTCAACACTTTATATGTGAGCAAGGCACGGCCTAGTGGTAGTGTTGGAAGGAGGGCATCCGCCTTTTCTTCGAGAAGGTTGCTTTCGCCAGCAAACGTTATAGCATCCGTGCCGATGGCATTAATAGAACTTGACTTGAGCGCGCGATGACCAAACACGCCCGTTTTAACATAGAGAGCATAAACGGAGTTTGTTCGTGGCTCGAAGTAGAAATCTTCTAACGTGCCAACCTTTTTGCCTGAATCGATGGTGACAATGGCTATATTGTGTAGGTCTGACCATCGCTTGGCGGTTTCATTGTTTTGCATGAGTGGTAGGCTCCTTTGCTCTGATACAGTAAGTTATGACATGTGAAAGCCCGTCTGTCGTGTACATAACAGTATACACGACAGACGGGCTTTTCATCCTCAAAGGAGGATACAGTTACTTAGCGGAAGGGCGCAGCAACTTGTGGTACAGACCAAAGAGCAAGAAAGTTGGAGGCCACTGACCTACAAAAATGCTCCAGTCGCGCTTGTTGATGGCGAACAATGTTGCTGAAATGACGATGGAGCCAAGAGCGGCCCAGTACCATACCTCTTCAGGAACCTGATCGGTAACGCGGAAGTACTGCTGTTGCGCATCCTGTGCACTGTTTGTTACTGCATCTGATGTCTTTGCCATAATGTGTATTTTCCTTTCCAAATCTTTATATGCTAATAATAGAAAGAGGGATCACCTACAGTATACTTGTCGTTATAAAATGCTGAATTGAAGTAGAGCAACGATGTTTCCCTCTAACACATTGCACATTTCAAAGCTTTTGTAGGTAGCTTCTGTGTAGTACACGTACGAACTAGGAATTTGGTTACAACGGAAGGGACCAATCTTTACAGGTTGCCATATGTACGATTTTGCTTTATATACTATAGAGGAAAGAGGAAGTTTTTATGAAAGAGACACATCTACCACAAGTAGCATCTTCGCATGCCCCATTCCCAGCGTGGAATGTCATTATAAAGACGAGTCGCCCATTTACGCTTACTGCTGCGATGAGTCCAGTGTTTGTTGGCACTGCTATTGCTGCATACAATGGAACATTCCATCTTGTTACATTTCTGTTAACACTTTTCTCATGTCTGTTTTTACAGATAGGAACAAATTACTTCAACGAATACTTTGATTATCGCTATGGTCTCGATCATGCTGAATCGCTAGGGGCGATGACGGTGATCTTTCGGAACGAAATGACTGCTAGACAAGTGCTGAGTGGTGGTATTCTCTGTTTTGGGCTTGCCGTCTTACTTGGCCTTATTCTCGTGTATCTTGTGGGACCTATAATCCTTTTGTTTGGCCTGGCTGCTATGGCTATCGCGTACTTTTATAGTGCAGAACCATTTAAGTTTTCTAGCCGTGGCTTGGGTGATGTTATGGTATATATTGCAATGGGCTTTTTGATGACGTGGGGATCATACTATGTACAAATTCCTCATTGGTCATGGTCAGCCTTTGCAGCTAGTGTACCTGTTGGTTTTATTGTTGTTGCTATTCTAAATATGAATAATACGCGTGACTATCAAGATGATATAGCCGTAAATAAACGCACGCTTCCTGTACGCTTTGGGCAAAAGTTTGGGCAACGATTCCACGCATTTCTACTGATTGGAAGCTATGTTGCTGTAACCATTTTCGCTGTAACTCGTCTACTGCCAATGTTCAGTCTCGTGGTCTGGCTAACATTTCCTCTGGCATTTACCAATGTACGTTCAGTGCTGCACGCTAGAGACCGTAAGGCGTTCGTGGTAGGCATTAAGAAGACAGCACAACTGCATCTCGTGTTTGGGGTCGTACTCTCCTTAGCCATTGTAGTGGCGATTTTTGTGAAGATTTAACCGTGATATAAGATAACGATGTTCTATAGGGATGCGATCAATCATTTCCTATAGTTTGTTCCTCAAGCACAGAAATAGCTAGCGCGAGTGCAGGCTGTGCTTGCAGAAGGACATCATCGAAGCCTGAGTGCTGCCCTCTGTTGATGCGTGATATGAGGTATGTTTCGTTATGAATAATAAGGTCCTTCAGCATTCTGATGATTTGCTGTTGTGTTAACTGTCGCTCTTTTGCAATTTCTAAGAGTTGTTCGTAGGTCATTGCATACTCCTTCTTTTCGTAATTATTTTTCTCCCCAAACTGTAAGTAGAAAGAGAATGCTACCAAAGACTTCAGCAAGCATGTCTATGAACGTTTGTTGATATCGTGCAAGAAGACGATCTTGGAAAGAGAGACGTGTCGTTTTTGTCGGATTTTCGCTATCAAACACATAGGTGTTTTCCTTGTAGACGGAGTCAATAGGCATAACATTGAAATCCTTTTACTAAGTTCTACCGCTTGATTGAGTCCACATAGATAGAATGTATGAAATATAGAGGATTTTCTATATTTCATACATATCTATTTTTGCTATGTATTGTGTTAATAGTGTGCCAGAACTATGATATCTGCTACAATAGCAAGTACAGAGCAACTAATGAGCAACTTCGTATACTTAGCTTTCAGTAAGGCGTTTTCGTTGGTGCATAACTCTTAACCGCAACCGTGAAGGTTTCACAAGGATATGAACACGTATCTTGTGTAACGGCATGCTAAAGGTACGTATCCTTGGGAAGAAGAGACAACGATGAATGTAAACTATGATTTAAAAAACGCACGTATCCTTCGTGGATGGTCTCAGGCGAAAGTTGCTGAGAAAGTTGGAACCGACCCTGTAACCGTAAGTCGCTGGGAGCGTGGACTCTCTTCCCCTTATCCTCATTTCCGCGAGAAGCTCTGTATACTCTTTGAGAAGAATGCAGAAGAACTGGGGCTGGTACACAGACATCTTTCAGAAGAGCATATTTCCCATTCGTCGGTGTTGTATGATCCCCTGATTCCCCAGCCGCTTATAGGACCTATGAGACTTGTTGGGCGGAATGCCATGATAGCGTCACTGAGGCAGCGCATCTGTGCTAGTGAAAGCGCGGCATGTGTTGCGCTACATGGTTTACCTGGTGTAGGCAAAACAGCACTTGCAGTGCATCTTGCATATGACTCTGAAATACGCGCCCGCTTCTCTGATGGAATTCTATGGGTTGGTCTTGGCCTTCAACCTACACTCCTGGCTCAACTGAGTCGATGGGGTGCATTGCTAGAAACAACACCACCCGAATCGTCATCGCAGAGAAGACTTGAAGCGTGGGCTGAAGCTATTCATACAGCTATTGGAACTCGACATATGCTCCTTGTAATTGACGACGCATGGACCATTGAGGCGGCCTTAGCATTCAAAGTCGGTGGACCTAATTGTGCATATATTGTCACGACTCGTTTCCCAGGGGTTGCACTGCAATTTGCCTCTGAGAAGCCTGTTATCGTTCATGAGTTAAATGAAGACGACAGCATGGCGCTAGTCACACAATGGGCGCTAGATGTAACTATGTATGAGCAACAAGCTATACATGAATTAATTGATCTTGTTGGAGGTTTACCCTTAGCACTTACGCTTATGAGCAAGTATTTGCGACAACAGACATATAGCCAACAACCGCGGCGTATGTATGCAGCCATGAGGCTCCTCCATGACGTAGGGTCGCGCTTAAAGCTTACAGAGGTACTGGGAGTAGTAGAGCATCATCCAAGTTTGCCATATACGACCCATCTTTCGCTCCAATCAGTTATTATGGTAAGCGATCAACGCTTGGATACACAAGCTCAAGAAGCACTGCGCGCGCTTTCTGTCTTCCCGCCCAAGCCAAACACATTTTCAGAAGATGCTGCTGTCGCGGTATGTGGTGTACCCGTAGAGGTGCTTGATGTGCTCGTTAATGCGGGACTGCTGGAAAGCAATGGTTTTGGGCGTTACACCCTTCATCAAACCATTTTTGACTATGCAACGCTTCATTATCAAGAGCATGGCGCTCGCGAACGTTTCCTTACCTACTTTAGAAACTTTATAGAGGTACATGAGATAGATTATGCAGCCCTGGAACGAGAAAATACGAACATTCTTGCCTCCTCACAAATCTCGGTGAGCTAGGGTATGAGCGAGGCAACTACGAGCAAGCCGAAGCCTACTTACAGAGGGACTAACGATAGCAAGGCAAATAGGGCATCGTGAAAAGATTATTGGACTGTTGGTACCTCTGGGCATGGTGAGCCGTGACCTTGGAAACTTTGAACATGCTGAGGAGTATTTGCAAGAAGGATTGACCTTGGCGCGACAGATTGGACAAATATGGCTCATTTGCTCTTCTGTTTAGGAGATGAATATTTCGAAGAGCAACACATGGATCTGGCCTCAGCAACATTTAACGAGCTGCTTGCAACTGTACCGAGAGAAAATCAAGACCTTATGCCCAAAGCTCTCTACGGATTTCCCTCTCTTAACAAATGCGATATAATGGAGGTCGTTGTTACGCAGAGCGTATTTGCAAGGAGGCGTCATGAGGGCTGTTCAGATCAGTGGACCCGATCAGGTAGAGATGATTGATGTCGCGATCCCATCACCTGAACCGAACGAGGTGCTTGTGCGCTCATATGCTGTAAGCCTTGATGGAAGTGACGCTGATCTGTATCGAGGAACACGGCCAGAGGGTTTTTACCACTATCCTATCATTCCGGGTCATGCATGGGCAGGAGAGGTGGTGGCACTAGGATCGTTGGTAGATGGCATTGCGGTAGGGAATAAGGTCGTGAGTGAAAGCCTCCTATATTGTGGTAAGTGTCGTAATTGCAGTAGGAATGAGACAGACCTTTGTGAGAAAGGTTACAACGAACTTGGTTTTACCCGTCCTGGTGGTTTAGCGGAATACACAACGGTGCCAGCACAGGTCGTACATGTGCTCCCAAGCACAACACCATTTGATGAGGCAACACTGCTAGCATCGAGTGCAGTCGTCGCACATGCCTTCCTCCACGCACGATTATTGCCGGGAGATAGTGTTGCTATTGTGGGTGATGACACCATCAGCTTGCTTGCTGTACAAATCGCGCACTTGTTTAGTCCTACTTCGATTGTAATGATCGGTTTTCGTGAAGAGCGTTTAGCGTTAGGACGTACCCTCGGCGCAACCCACACGATTAACGCGAGTCGAGACGATTCACAAGTGCTGGTGCGTTCATTGTCACGTGGTCGAGGAGCTGATCTTACCTTTGAAGGAACGGCCCATGCACAGGCGGCGGTCGAAGCCATGCTGCTTGTACGGCGTGGTGGCACTGTATTGCTCACAGGCACCATTGGCTCAAACGCGCTCCTGAGCGTTGAAAGCGACATTTTTGTCCGAAACCAACTAAATGTCTTCGGTGTGTTCGGCGCGAACGCAGCATCATGGAACTATGTGCTACGCCTCTATCGTGTTGGATTGCTCAACCTCGCGCCACTCATCTCACAGCGTTTTCCCTTAGATGAATACCAGGATGCCCTTGCTATGCTTACCAGCCGTCAAGGGCAAATGCTGCGCCTCGTGGTGAACCCTGTGTAGTACACAGTCAAAATATGCTCACATTAATACATAAACCACAAGTTGTCGATAATACTATAAGCAGGAGTTTACGGGATAGTAAACTCCTGCTTGTCACATCATGTACATTCTAACTAACCAACAAGTGTTTTACGCGCCTTTAGCACCTCATGATTATAGTTTTTCTGACGCAAAATAGACCAGATACGCAGGTGAAGCGAGGCAGCAGCTATTGTATGTGGGCAGATATATTCTTTTTGGTAGACATAACAGTCACACACAAGTTTGTGACTACCTATGTCGTTTTGGACACGCACGTCGCGGTACCCTCCAAAAAGGTCTTGTATCTGATAATGACCAGGGGTGATGATTTTTGCTGGCAGTGTAAAGCGTTTGCGTGCCGCCCAAACATCTTTAATTGACTGCTCTAAGAGTACGTTCTTTTGTATAATCTGCTCGTTGGCATCTTCGAGACGCTTCTCAACACTTTTCAGGGTGGAAGTGGACGCAGTGAGTCGTCCTAGCACACGATGAAAAAGTAGCGAGAGAATAGCAAGAAGACTGAGCCACCAGACAAATTCGATGGCAAGCACTGCAAATGGTTTTGCTTGCCCAAAGGGTGAAAGCGAGAAGAGTGTTTGCACCACAACCCAACCAAGCAGAGCGAGCAGTGCAGTACTAAAGAAGAGACGAAGACGCTTTGATGTGCTTTCTAGCTGGGCTAGTGGATGCTGAAAAGATTTCTGAGATGCGCTAAGGGGGGATGAGTGTTGCATTGTATTTCCTCCACAATCTACTGCCAAATTCTACATGACACGTTGAAACATGCACAGCTAAGAATACGCCAAAAGTGAGGGAGAAGGGGTAAGAAAAGCATTAAGAAGAGCCAATTCCTTGTTAAAACGGCGTGAATATCCAAAAAATACCTAAAAGTATGGAGGATAGCGCTATACATATTATTGCTATCCTCCATACTAGCAGGCCTTACACCATCAAGAAATGTATGTAAGTTTATTCTGGCAACCTCAGTACACCATCTGGGCCACCGATAAGTGCCAGTTCTGCCATTCCCAGGAATAAGCCCGTTTCGACGACACCCACAATTTTGTGCATATTTGTATCGAGGCCAATGGGGTCTGAAATACCACCGGAGAAGGCACAGTCAAGAATGATATTGTCATTCTCGGTCACAAACAGTTTCCCTGCAACGGAGCGTGCTGTGACGACAGCTCCTAGAGCTTCCAAGTGTTTGCGTGCAGGCGTGACAGCAAATGGCACTGTCTCGACAGGAACAGGAAATCCTTGCCCTAGATGCATAACTTGTTTTGTAGTGTCTGCGATCACGACGAAACGCCGTGCTGCCGAAGCGAGAATTTTTTCACGTAACAGCGCGCCACCTGCGCCTTTGAGCAGGTTAAGCTGTGTATCGATCTCGTCGGCACCATCAATGTAGATATCAAGTGTGGGATGTGTGTCAAGATCAGTGACAGGGATACCGAGATTGGTAGCCAGGTCGTGCGAGGCTTGAGAGGAAGAGATAGCACCAGTTATGCGTAGGCCTGCCTGTACACGTTGCGCAAGTGCGTAAATCAAAAAAGTTGAAGTCGAGCCAGTACCAAGTCCAACGACCATCCCGTCTTCAACCTGCTTTGCGGCGGCTGTCCCAGCCATTTGCTTCCATGTGTCTTGTTCAATATTGTGTGGCATCATCGCTTTATTTCCTCTTATCTGTGATTTGTTTTGGAGCTAATGAAATAGGTAGAAAGGTTCTCATGGGAGTATATCATTTTTTGTATTGCAAAAGGGAGAGACCAAAAAGCATACCCATCTTGCTATCCCTACAGCATCGTGATACACTCTTGCAAGTGACCAGGAAGCAACAAACGAAGAGAGAGGAACCGCACGAGCAGCGTGTGGTCATAGCGAGTTGTGGGCTGCACAGAGCTACAAGAGTAGCAGCAACGAATATTTGTAAGCATGGATGCGTTAACACCTATGGAAACAGGTGGTAGGATCATGGCTGAACGATGGCGTATTTTTGTGGTTGAGGATCAAGAGAGTCTCAATCAGAACATTATCAGTTCTCTGCGTAAAGATGGCTATACCGTGAACGGTGCGACAAACGGACGGGATGCTGTGCGAATTCTTTGGGCAGAGGTGTATGATGTTGTCGTCTGTGACCTCAATACGCCGGGTGCCGATGGATTTGAGTTGTTGCAATGGTTACGTGCATACCATCCTAATACACGTGTGATACTCGTCGGTGGCTCCGCTCCATTCCTTCGTACTCAAGCACTTGAGAGGGGGGCCGTAGCCTACCTGGAAAAACCTCTTGATCTTCACCTGTTCAAGGAAGAACTGCGGCGCCTTCTCGTTCAAACTGGCTTTTCTGCTGATTTGGACTCGTTTGATCTCCTCGATGTCGTTCAGATTGTCTCAACAAGCCGCAAAAGTATTGCCCTTCTTATTAGTACTGGTTTGGAGGAGCGTGGAATGCTCTGTTTCCAAAATGGAAATCTTGTGTGGGCCGAATATGGCATGCTTCATGGTGAAGAGGCATTTTTTGCACTTGCAGCACACAAGACTGGGACCGTTGTACATCAACCCTGGAATCAACTGGTACAACCAAATGTTACGCAACCATTATCACGGCTTGTGCTGCAGGCATTTCAATACCGCACAAAATATAACCAGATGCAGCAACAACTCAGTGGTGAGCACAATGCAGTCGTGTTATCGTCTTCTATGCAAAAGGATGATACGCCTTTTATGGTGCTTTCAGAGCAAGTAACGGACCAGATACAAGAACCATTTCCTGCTCCATCGAATGCCTTCGTACCTATCAATGCTTCTTCAATGTCGGAGCAGGATATGCAAGGAAGAAATGGTGCAAATGGTATGAGCGAAAGTGAAAAAGAATGGTGGGAACAAACCGGCAAGTTTCTAGGTGCTGGTACACGCCCTACTTCCTCAAACATTCCAATAACGCCGCTTTTTGATACAATATCTAATGATAGCGATAGTATGCATGGGCCACCATCTAATGGACAGAAGAAAACTACTGATCCTCATAATGGTGTTGGAGAGAATGGAAGCACGTCCGTAAAACGCGATGATCTACCTTCCTGGTTAACAGATCAGCCGACTGCAACAAACATACCTGTAGTTCGACCTTTTTCGTCTCAGAGAGAAACTCAATTCTCTTCTCCTGTAACGCCTGCTGTGCCAACGCCAGCGGAATGGCAACCAACAGAGATACAGGCTCCTATACGTACACCGAGGAGACTGGTGGAGCAAAGAGTAAAGGAGATGACCGAGCCACAAAAGACCTTGAAGGCAGACATCGATGGGCGCAATGCTACATCTCCTGAATGGCAGTCGTCTGACGGTGAGAGTCAATCTCGAAGTGGTCCTCTACAAGGCCTTACGCCTTCACGTCGGATGAGCGATACACATCCTTTGCAACAACGACAACGCACAAATGGAGAAAATGGTCGTGGCACAAATTCATCAGATACACAGACGATGCCACGAAGTACTTCTGTGAAACGCAACCATAATTATGCGACGCTCGTATCTGCGTTGCAGACGCTTGGCTACTCGATCAACGGCTTCGTTGCAACCGCCGTAGTGAACATGGAAGGAAATCCTATTGCCCAGGTTGCGGTAGATGATTTGGATATGTCTCCCATATGTAAGCATTTCAGTGTTGTAATGAAAAGTGTTTTTCAAGCACTCGATTTGAGCGTATGGGGTGCGTATGAAAATGTTGTAATTACCAGTGCAGACAAATATATTCTCCTGCGTGCTATCGGGAGCGAGAGAAATGCGTTCCATGTGCTTGTAACAACACGTGAAACGAATCCAACAGATAGTGGAGTAGTGATGGCAAATGTCGAAGATGCTATCATTGCAGCACTACGTCGCTGAACGAGAAAGATAGAGAGGAAATGAGCGAGACAAACAAAAAGCTTCCTCCAACGGAGGAAGAAAGAAAGAACAAGCGTTTTTCGTTTATTGTAGGTATTATCATTGCAATGGCAATTATCATTGCCTTCACAATTCTCTTCAATAGATAAATTTCGTAGGGAGCATAATTCATGACGCCCTCGCTACTTATCATTGCGAGGACGTCATGAATTATGCTCCCTACTTCTGCTTGTTATTCTGGTGTGTCTCGATCAGCTTGTTTAGACGATCAATATCCACGTTCTTTTGTGAATCAGCCCTGATACGAGAATCCTCTTGTTCGCCCATGAGCTTTTTAGCTGGTGCTTTCATCGGTGGACGTGGTGAGAGAAGAGATGCTGCTTGTAGATCGGAAGCCTCTGGCAATAGTGGTAGCTCTTGTATTGCCTCACTTTTGCGTTTAAGGTCACGCAGTTGTTGCTCGACAATCTGTTCCTCTGAAAGCTGGTCGAGTTGTGTATCAAGGTTTCGTTTGTGAAGGTCCGCTAGAGCACGTGCGCGTGCCTCAGCTTCCAAAACTGCATCTTGTGCTTTCGCTGTACGCTCTTTGTCTTTTGTACCCCCTGTCATATTGAGAGCATCAAAGACACGTTGTTGCAGAAGTGCGTTACGTTTACGGGCAACGAGCAGGTCAATAGTTGTCTCGACCTCTGCTATTTTTGCTTCAAGTTGACGCAGAGCGCCACGCATCGTTGTGACCAATTGTTCTTGCTCTTTTTGCTGTTGCACATACCTCTGGGCTTGTTTGGTGATATCATTGTGGCGTGTGAGCGCAGAGCGTGCTGCATCGTCATTGCCCTGTTGGATTGTCTGCTCAGCTTTTTTCATCCATAGCTCTGCCTCCGCAATACGCTCTTTGCTGCGCTTTTGCAACTTATGGCCTTCTGCGATAGCAGTGGCGACCTGTGTTTTGACCTGCACAAGTTGATTACGCATATCAAGCTGTAGTTGGCGCAAGACCTTTTCGGGGTCTTCAGACTTCTCAACCACCGTATTGAGGTTTGCGCGGACCAAGGTGAGCACACGTTCCAACAAATTCATCAGAAGCTCCAAACGCTAAGATAACGCGCATCATCTGGTACCTAAAGGATACCAGATGAAGTGTTTTTGTTTTCCTGATTGGCTGTGTACGATAGCTTGGCGCGATGGCTCGTACATCTACCAATAGATACGAAGTACTGCACATAAAAGGTGCAGCACTTCAAACCCCTACTTGTTTTCGGGTAGTGTTGTATCAATTGTGCTTACTTTACCATTGACGGAAACGCTTTTAGCACCACTGCCATTTGTCCCATTCTGTTGCTCAAAATTTGATAACGCCGGAACATTATTCATCAAATCTCCGATATGGGTTCCACTCAACAATTCAAAGAGGGCAGGTACCTGTGCAACCATGTTTACGATGTCACCTGTGAGCCGACCAGCCCCAATGCCACCTCCATCTGCACCGTTACCAGTGGAAACGATTGTCACCTTGTCAACCTTGCTCAGTGGCTCGGCAATGGCACGCACAATTTCTGGCATGTTCGTGAGGAGCTTATCCAACACGGCGGCCTGGTTGTATTCGTGGAAGGCTGCAGCTTTGACTTTCATCGCGTCGGCTTCGGCTTCACCTTTAGCACGAATGACTTCTGCCTCCGCCAGACCTTTAGCACGAACAACATCAGCCCCGGCAAGACCTGTGGCACGGTTCGCCTCTGCTTCACCAATACCGCGTGCCTTCGATGCATCGGCTTGACCTTGCGCTTCAAGCGTGAGACGCTGACGCTCGGCTTCCGCAACGGTCTCAACACGACGGCGCTCGGCCTCTGCTGCCTTCTGCACTGTCGCTTGTAGCTCTAATTCGCGACGCTGAATTTCAGCTTGTTGCACTTTAATCTGCGCGATCTTTTCAACCTCTGTCACCTTGATTGCTTCAGCAATGACCTGCTGTTGTGAGACGTTGGCTTGAATATCATACGCTTTGTCTGCCGCTGCCTGCTGGCGTTTGACCTCGCCATCGAACTCGGCTTTTTTCAGCGAGAGGTTACGTTGTGAAGCAGCCTGAAGTGCGAGCGACTCTGTTTCAGCTTTCACACGCTCTTGATCTGCTGACGACTTTGCTACAGCGGCCTCACGAGAGGCATTTGCCTGTTGAATTTGCGTGTCTCGTGCAGCGATAGCGGCGGCAATGTCTGCCCGCTTGCGATTCTCAACAATCTGTGGACGGCCCATATTTGCAATATAGTCATTTCTGTCGCGCACATCTTTGATGGTGAATGAGATGACCTCTAGCCCCATCTTATCCATGTCAGGAGTGACAGTCTTGAGCATCTTGCCACCGACATTTTCCGGGTCTTTTACCAGGTCTTCAACCGTAAGCTGACCGACGATACCGCGTAGGTGACCTTCCATGACGAGACGAATCAGGTTCTCACGATCCTCTTGAGGCTTACTCAGAAATTGTTCAGCAGCAGTTTTGATGCTCTGTTCATCGGAGCGGACCTTAATCTGTGTAACCGCCTCAACGTTGACTGCAACACCTTGAGAGGTATAGAGGTCTTGTGGAGGAGCAACGTCGAAGGACATCAACTCAAGTGGAAATTCTTGTGCACGTTGATACAAAGGAATAACGAATTGTGCGCCACCTGTGATAACCTTCGTTCCACCCTGTCCATAGACGATAAGCGCCTGGTTAGGACCAACTTTGCGCAGCAGGCTACCGCCTATGCGGAACAACATAAGAATAACAATAATTAATACAACAACACCAATACCAATCGATAGAAGAGGATCCATACCTATTTACTCCTTTTGAGCATCTTTTCGCATGACGAATTGGGTATCTTTTTTCTCTGGTTCCTCAAGCAATACGCGCAGTGCTGCCATCTCAGCCTCGTTCGACACTGCACTCGATGAGGCTTCCTCAGAATGGTTGACAAAATGGTCCCAGGTGTCTACTTCGGCAACTCCACGCTGGTAGCTGACTACGACAACTTCTTGGTCGCGCTCAAGCCGCCGCCCATCAACACTACGAGCAGGAACACTTTTCCGCATTCCACCAGGAGAGACATAGAGTACTTCGCCAATGCTATTCTCTTGAATAGTAATACTTACTTTCCCTAATAAACCTGTGCGGTCAGAAACATCCTGAATAGTTTCACCCTCACTATCGCCGAAGACGCGGCCTAGAAGCGCAAGCAAGAGTACAGTGATGACGAGTCCACCAACCACTGCCAGCAGAATGGTAAGGGGTAACATAAAACCAGCAGTATCATGGAAGATATAGCCGAAAAAACCAAACCCTAGCGCGAACAGAGCAATAGCTGTGGGATTGACAAAAGTAAACGCCGAGAATTTGCTATCTGCTCCACTGTGAGTTTTGGCGAGGGACCCTTTGCCTACATGATGGGGCGTATGAACAAGGTGAGTGTTGTGGCCTGTGTGGATATGCACTCCATGTGTGCCACCATGAACACCATGCGTACCATGTCCCATGCTTCCTAAAAGAGTAGCCGCTACCAGGAAGAGCAACCCAAAGAGGAAAGAGGCAATGAATACTAAAGAAAGCGGATCAGTTGCGATTGGCATAGGTTTGCTCCTTTAGTCGTAAAAACGTTGATATCAATGCTCTTGTAGTAGGAAAACATCGATCTAGTTGTTCGAGAATACTGATGATGCCAACTAAGACACCAACTATTCCCAGGACAAGAGCGACTAATACGTAGAGAAGAATAAGAGTATCTACTGGTATCCCAACAAGTGCGCGTATCGAAAATACGGTATCTGCGAAGACACTTGCAACACCAAATAGAAGAGAACTACCAAGAAGGACTACCGACGTGAGAACTGGATGACGTTGTAGTAACAGACTGCGACCGAGAAGATGCCGATGAGTAGCAGGTTCCTTTGGTCCTTGCATCATTGTATTCCCTCCTTTTATAGCTCAAAAATACTGGTAGTGATAGTCTCTATACCTATTGCTCTACGCATGCTTTCTAAGAAACATTGTCTTTATACATAGACGTGTGACACATGAAAAATTACAATCTGTGCTAATCGATATCAGCACTCACAGTTGTCACTGCTTCAACAATCGCCTCAAGTTCATGTATAGATAAATTCATCAGTTTGCTAAAGAGTTTCAGATGGCGACGTGGGTCTTCTTCATTAGCTAGTTGCTGAAGAAAAAATTGTACTTCTGGCTCTGTATGCCATTCCTGAGCACTTGCCGTTAACCACGTAGCAAGTCGGTCACTGTCCCCTTCCATTTCGGTCATAAGATCAGTGCTGTAACCGGGTGGATCACTAATAAGATAACTTGGATGGACTTTGAAGAAGCGCGACAAGACATCACGGCTGGACCCTGTGAGGTGAAGCCGTTTGTTGCGTTCCAGTTGAGAGAGGTACGCTTGGCTAACCTTCACGCCCAGTTCTTCTTGCATGGCCTTGACGACCTCTACCTGTGTCATTGGTCGGTTTAAGCCACGTAGTTCCCCTTCGACAGCTCGTAAATGTTTCATCTTCTCCGCTAAATTCATTCTCCACCTCGAATAACTATTTGCTATATTTAGTATAGCTATTAGCAATGGTTCTGTCAAGAGGTAGGGAATGAATAGGAAAAATTGTTGGTAGAGGCAATCTTCTACCAACAATTTTTCCTATTAGGCAAGGGAAATAGCTCCTGTTGCACTATTGACCTGAATTTTTACGGGTGTGAGGGCCGTCGAGGCTGGCGGGCTAACGACCTCGGCTCCTTTAGCAGGGTCGAAAGATGCTCCATGACAGGGACATTGCAGAAGTTGAGTGCCTGGATCGTAGTCTACCTGGCAACCCGCGTGAGTGCAGAGCGCATCATAAGCGACAAACTGATCACTGTTGAGATGAATGAGGCACCTGCATCTCCTGTTGATGGAATAGTAAATGACATTGCGCTATTTTTTGGAATTGCACTCACGCGTGCAATCTGACCTGCAGTTGGTGTTCCACTTGTTGTTGTGCTAGTAGGTGCAGTTGTTGCTGTTGGTGTTACAGCACTTATCCCACCACTGCCAGTACCACTTGCCGTTGCATCGTCAGAGCCACTACGAAGAATACGATATGCGTAACTAGCAGCGAAGACGGCCAGTGCCGTTGCACCACCCGTCAATGTTCCCCATAAAAAAGTGCGTCGTGTTTCTCTCTTTTGCGCAGTAATACTTTGGCGACTTTGCTGCCTCTGTGGAAGGCGTTGTATTGTTGGTTCTACACTGTTAGAGGCAACATCTGTGCGCGTTCTTACTGTGCCTAAGACAATGCCCAGAATAGACGCTAGACGCTGCTGATACTGTAAGGGAGCACCCTGTAGGAGACGTAGAGACAGCATTTCATCGAGGAATGGTAAGCCAGTATTCATGGGACCGTTGATCATCAAGGTAAGCCAGGCAAAAGTGAAGACGATATCAGCACCATAGAAGTATGGGTAGACATGCCATGATGCGGATAGAAAAAAAAGCACACTCAGGAGTGCACCAAAGAAGGCGGCAGGTCGAAATAAAAAGCCAAACAGCGTACCGAGACCGATGGCAATTTCTCCAAAAATGATGAGGATGCCGAAGAATTTAGCGTGTGGTTCAGCAAGCGATGTGAGTAGTCCGTGAAGAGGTGAGCCGACTGCAAAACGTGTAATCTGGTGACCAATATAGCCAGATGCAGATGCTTGGAAGAACTGCGGATCCATAATTTTCTGGATGCCTGCGTAGACAAAGGTGATGCCAAGAAAGAGACGGAGTGGTAAGAGTGTCCACCGTTGTATAGAAACAGAACGTATATTTTTTTGCATCATGGCTCCCACTGCAAGAGGTCAAAACGCTACAGCACAATTTCACAACTATACTCAAGAAGAGCGTACAGGAAGAAGCTGAAAACAACATGAATAAAGAACGCTACAGAGGATAATCTTCCTATAAAGAGTATACTCGTGCAATGTTAAAGATATTTCTCGAAACTGTAAAGTTTTGACATTTTTAAAAGTCTATGGTGCTTTAGGAACCATGTGCAGTATCTCTTTTGTGTTCGCTTCGATGCGTTCACGCTCAACAAGCATTGGATGATGATCCACATGGAGCCACATCGAGATGAAATCATCATAGTGTTTGCTTGTCGGATGTCCTGATTGTCCAGGAGCATGTCCAGATAGCGAGTTGTTCATATCCGCCAGTGTTACGATTTGGCGATAAGAGGGAACTGTGATAACGGTCTTTGGATCATTTGGCAGCGATGCTCCCATGTTGACGGTATCAATATCACCACCAACAGGAAACGGACCTCGGTTAAAGAATGGGGCGAGGAGTTTCACACTACCTAACGTATGGTTATAGGTCATCGTATGCATCGTTCCATACCGCCAATGTAGAAGATCATCACCAAATGTCTCATGCAATTCTTCCACCGTCGCGGAGAACGCACGACTAAGTGCTTCCTCCCAACAGGTAGGGCCGTTGGGAATAACCGATGTAGCGAACCATGTATTATCGCGTGTATTGAGCATGCGAATGAGCAGGGGTTTGCTACGACTGGCATAGCCATTACTAGCAGCCAGAATATTCGATCCTTTGCCCATATATGCTTGCAATAATGTTTCGTTGTCGCCAAGTGCAGCACTCAGCACCAGAAATTCCAGGCGTCTCAAAAAGGTGGTATAGATAGCCGCGCCAGCACTGTGTGGCGCAAGTACAAAATCCCAACTACGCAGAGTATCTTGCGCGGTTTTTTCTAATGCGGTGGTGGTAGCTATCCCTAGTATGTGTGGAACAATAGCACCTGCTGGCAATGCATACTGATCGGCTTGAATGCTTGCCATATCCGTTGGTGTAAGTTGTTTCTTTTGCGTGAGTAAATCAGTGATACGTTGAGCGCGGTAGCCATTTAACCATTCATTCGTGATGTAGTAAGGATAGGTATCATCTACAACGCGATTGTTCGCGGTCACGATAAAATGCTGCTCTGGATTATAACTTTGTGGCAGTTCGTCAAATGGGATGAGCCCTGTCCACTCGTATTCGCCTGTCCATCCAGGTAGGGGAAGCAATGCTTGTCCTTTCGCACGAACAGGAATAGCACCTGCCATGACATAGCCGATGTTGCCTTCTTTATCGGCATACACAACATTTTGTGCTGGCACGTCCCAATCGCGCAGAGCATCGCGGAACTCGTGCCAATTAGTCGCACGATTGATTTTTTGAATCGACGAAAAAATATTACATTGTTCTAACCCAACCCAGCGTAGTGCGAGTGGAAGCTCTTTTTGTGTTACTGTTCCATTCTTCTCAGCTTCACTTGTATATTGTGCCATACTGGTCAAGATAGGGCCATGGCGCGTGATAAGCACCTCTTCTACAAGCGGCTCTTTTTGTCCTTTGACACGAATCTCCTCACGTACAACGGTTGCATCCTCCCATTGCCCTTGAAATTCATATTGATGGAGATGCTGTGGATGAAACTTCTCAATATACAGGTCTTGTACATCGGAGACGGCATTTGTGACGCCCCAGGCAATGTGTTTATTGTGTCCTATGACAATGCCAGGGGCACCAGGGAAACTTGCGCCAATTACGTCGATATCTCCTGCAACAAGATGACATTCGTACCAAATGGAGGGTGCGGCTTGCCCAAGATGTGGATCGTTACAGAGCATAGGCGCGCCTGTCGTGGTCATTGTGCCATCGACAACCCAATTGTTGCTTCCACCAAGCATACCAAAGCCACTCACTTCTTTCAGTTGCTCATATTGCTCTAACAGACCGAGATTGACTCCTTGATAGGCAACACCAGAAGGAATAATAAGTGGATGTTGCTCGTCGTAGCCGGGCTCTAGTTGTGTGGCACGCTCAGGACCAACCTTTGAGACGATCTTAGCACGGATAAGCTCTGTTTCCCAGTTGCCACCAAGATTCCATCCCATCATCTTCGACCACTGAATAGTATCGACAGGACTCCACGGTGCTGGTTGAAAGCCAAGTAGAGTGAATTCGACAGGAAGCCGTTTGGCATTGTTTTCGAGAAACGTATTCACACCTAGCGCATACGCTTCGAGAACACGACGACTATGTACGGAGAGACGTTTTTCCTCTTCAACCGATGAGCGATGCATGCCCAGGCGACGACAAAAACGGTCGGTTTCTATAGCGATAGAACCAAATAGTTCAGAAAGACAACCTGAGCCAACACGCCGGTTAATCTCCATTTGCCAGAGCCGCTCTTGTGCATGCATATAGCCTTGTGCAAAATACACATCATCCTCATTATGTGCATAGATATGAGGAACACCATAGGAGTCTGTGAAAACTTCAACTGGCTCATGCAATCCTTGCAGATGCAGCTTGCCCCTTGTCTTTGGTAGAGGGCGGCGCGTGAAGGCATAGTACGCGCCATATGTCGCGCCTGCAAATCCTGCAATGCCCGCTAGTGTGAGTGCTGTTTTCTGCCACCACGATGCCATAATGTGTCCCTTCATTCATAGAAACATAATTGATGTACCTGTACAGGTGTACTGAAGCAGACCCATACAGGTACATCAATTATAGAACCTCTGTACCCTTTGGTGTATCACGCACCTCATAGCCTTGCGCTTTGAGTTCGTCGCGTATCTCATCGGAACGTTTCCAGTTGCGTGAAGCACGGGCCTCGTCGCGTTGACGTACTAGCACTAGTACCTCATCACTCAGTGCGCGTGGTGCATTTGCCTCAACGGTATCGAGATGTAGCCCTAACACACGGTCAAAATCCAGAATCAGACGATGCCGCTCTTCAGGTGCAATCTTGTTATTGCGTGCAGTCTCGCGCGTTAAACTCAACGCAGTTGGTAGGTCCAGATCGTCATTGATGGCTTGCTGAAAGGCATCGCGAACCTGTTGCGCCTCAGTTGACCAACTTTGCTGTGTAGATGACGCCGTAACGGTTGGGAGTGAGGCAATGTCAGCGCGTAAGTTATTTAGGCCGTTCTGCGCTGCTAGAATTGAATCGTCGGTAAAGTTCAGCTTTGAGCGATAATGTGCCGTGAGCAAGAGGTAGCGATAGGCCATGGGGTCAATACCCTGTGCTTCAAGCCCACTTAAAAGTAAGCCAGTACCAGTTGAGCGTGACATTTTGGCGGTTCCTAACACGAGGTGCTCACCATGCATCCAGACCTGTACAGGCTGTTTTCCGCTCACGCCCTGACTTTGCGCTATCTCATCCTCATGATGTGGAAATCGAAGATCAATGCCACCCGTATGAATGTCAAACTGCTCGCCGAGGTATTTTGTCGCCATCGCGGAGCACTCGATATGCCAGCCGGGGAAGCCCATACCCCACGGACTATTCCAATTCATCTGCCGATCCTCGCTGCCGCGTTTCCAGAGTGCAAAATCTTCGGGCGCATGTTTGTCCTCGGCAATCTCCATCTGCTGGCGTCCATGTCCACCTGTACGCAGATTCTCAACAGTATTGCCAGAAAGTTGTCCATAACTAGGAAAACGACTCACGTCATAGTAGACGTTGCCATCGGTAGTATAGGCTAATCCCTGCTCTATAATGGCCTCGGTCATCGCCTGCATTTCTGGAATGTGCTCAGTTGCCTTTGGCCGAAGATTCGGTGGCAGAATGTTTAGAGCATTAGAATCACGCAGATACTGCTCGGTATAATGTTCTGCAATATCGTAGGCGTTGCGGCCCGTGAGACGCGCTTCATGCTCTAGCTTATCCTCACCGGTCTCATCGGTATCATTTTGCAGATGCCCAACATCAGTAATGTTGCTGACGAGAAACACATTGTAGCCGTTGTATTCGAGCATACGACGCACCCAATCAGTCATGATGAAGGTGCGAAAGTTGCCGAGGTGAATATCCTTATAGACGGTAGGACCGCACGCATAGATGCTAACTCTGTCTGGCTTCAATGGCTTGAACAGGTCTTTACTACGGCCAAGCGTGTTATATAGGTAGATAGGTTTTGCGCTAGGTGTTGACATAGTAGGCATATCTCCTCTGGAATATATCATGAATGTGAAAGCGTCTAGGAAAACGTGGAATGTTTCAGTAACTCAGGCAGGGGAGACGTGCAGGAAAACAGGATACACTATCAGGTATTTCTGTTGGAGAGCACAGCACGTTAACGTTCACAGGGGGCTGAGCTACTTTTTGCTACCTCTGCGAACGTAACGACAGGTACAGATACGCGTTCTAAGGTAATAATTCACAATCTTCTCCAACAATGTAGGTATACTACTCTTTTAACAGGTAGTATTATAACATACCCTGTTAGAGATGTGAACCAGTTTCTCTTCGTAGGCACGAGTAGGAATCATAAACGGCGCTGGTGTGATATGGAGGGATGTGGCAACCGAGCAAAAGCTCGTCGCCACTACAAACGAATACGCAAATTGTTAGGGAAGAGGAACCGTAAAGCAAATAGGAAAGTGTCAATTTTCTTCTTTTCTCTGCTCAAGTGCATATTGCACCTTTTTTAGATGCTTGAGTGCAGGAGTGACAATAGCAACAAAGTATGACTCGCGCAATTTCCTCTCAAAGGCACAGTGGAGGCGGTAGCCACTTGCGCCTGCATGAAGCATTGCTGCTTGAGAAGCGCGTAGAGCTAATTCCGAGGTAAGAATACGAGCCTGCACAACGTCCTTTAGCATATCTGGTCTAACGACTTGTTGCCCACATCCTATTTCATATGCTAGCGCATAGATGTACTGCTTAGCAGTATACAAATCGTTCTCGATATCTTCCACTTGATCGTCAAGAAAGCGGTTCACATGTTGCTTCGCTTCGTTGGTACGTTTCATCAGTTCGACACAACTACTTACTAAGCCAAGGCCGAAGCCAGTTTGTGTTAACATAAAGCCGTGCTGAATTTTAGGAATGAACGCACTACAAGGGTTAGCTAGAATATAGTCAGTAGGAACAAAGACTTCTTTGAACGCACAACTGTACGTGCTACTTCCTTCTAATGCGATGAAATGTCCTCCGCTTCCCAATGAGAGGCCAATGAGGTTTCCAGGCACGACAGCCATAAGATAGCCATCTTCCTCTACAAGCTTCGCCACAACTGCAAAGTAGTGGTCCTCGCCGACATTGGAGACCCAGGGAATAGCACCATTCAAGATGTATCCACCAGCGCAACGTTTTGCCACGATGCGAATCTTCTCTATGCCTGCGAAATGCTTCATAGGATTGGAGAGTCCGGTGCCTGCGAGAATTTCTCCGGTGATGATCTTGGGCAGCACCTGCTCTTTGAGATACGTGCTCTCTCCGTTCTGTATATACCAGGCACACACAGTCTGACACCAGGTGATGAAGCTGGTGTTTAGGCATTCTTGCGCTATTTCTTCCATCACTTGGATGGTGCAATGTATACCCTTGCCGGTACCCCCAAACTCGGTAGGAGTTCCTTGCTTGAAGCCGCCAAGCACGCCCACTTGCTGCATAAACGTTTTGGGATATTCACCGTTTACGTCAATACGCTGCACGTTTGGGCGCAAATCATGCGTGATGGCGGCTCGTAGCGAAGCAAGGAGAGGATCGACAACAGTATCACCACCAGCAAGGTTGTTCGTAGAAACGTGTTGGGCTGATTGCATGATTTCGTCCTCTCTCTATGCATGGAACCAGACTATCGCACAAGTCTTTCATTTGATTTGTTTTATGACGTTACGCTTGTACCGTCGCTCGTACTGCCGGACGTTTGGGGTCTGGCGTGCCTTCCTCAATTGGAAGCGAAGGGTCCCGTGACCACTCGTTCCACGAGGCAAAGTAGACGCGTACATCTTTCACACCAGCTTCGTTGAGAGCGACAAGCGTATTAGAGGCTCTTGCACCTTTAAAGCAGTAGACATTCACGATTGAGTCTGGCGTGATACCTACTTCGCTTGCAGTCGCCAGCATCTCCTCTTTCGGGCGGAACATGGGTACTCCATTGACGACCTTCATCATGGAGTACCACTCGATCAACACTGCGCCTGGAATTCTTCCCTTGCGGGGACAGAAATCGATACCATAGGGGGACGAGCTTTCACCTGTCCATTCATCGAAATCTCGTACATCGAGCTTAACAACTGATGGATCGTCGAGGGATTTGAGCATCTCGTCTTTATCAACGAGCATAGAGGAGTCAATATGAAGTGGAAACACTTTTGCTTCAGGCGTTGGAACGACTGTCGAGGTTGGTAAACCCGCCTCTTGCCACGCATTATAGCCGCCGTGAAGTATTGAGACGCGGGGATACCCTAAAAACTTCAACAGGAAATACCCACGGCAGGATTGCCCGTATCCGTTGTTCATCGCGTCTTCGTAGATAACAGCCAGCTCTTTGCCAGAGAGTCCTGCCTTACCCAAAAGGTCTGCAAACATGCTCTGCATTATTCCCAACCCTTCAGGAGTCGAGGTTGACAGATAACTGAAAATCTCACGGATGTTTACGGCTCCAGGAATATGAGAGGTGTTATACTCTTCTGGGTCACGTGTGTCGATGATGACGATGGGTTCGGTTTTCATAAGTGTGGCGAGTTCCACAGCGCTGACAAGGGTTTTTGTTTCCATGAAATGCTCCATTTTCTGCTAAAAAGTAACTACTACTTGATTTACCACTTATTCTGCCAATGTTGCTGTCACTACAACGTTGTTACGTAGCGTGTTAGCAACTGGCGACCACTTGTTAGCCTGCTCAATGATGTCGGCTAGTTCTTCGCGTGTCGCGTTTCCTACAAGGTGCGCCTTGACACGAACTGCCGTGAAGCCAGCAACTTTGTCGTCAGGAGTATCACCCAGGCCCCAGACTGCGGAGACATCAATGTCACCTTCCATCTCGACACTGATTTCGGTTAGGTTGATACCCCGCTGACTTGCGTTCGCCATATACCCAACCGCAAGACATGCGCCGAGGGCGGCAAGCACAGACTCAGATGGATTAGGTGCTGTGTTCTCACCAAGCAGGTGAGGTGGTTCGTCGATGACTACAGGTGCGAGATCACGGATGAACGTGAGATTGCGGAATTGTCCTTCGGTAACAGTTTTTGCTTTCAGGGTGACTTTCCCGCTTGCTGGATTTGTCTTGCCCTTTTCGGCCAGTTTATCAAGGCCAAAGCAATCGATGGGTCTCAAGGTAACTGATGCTGTATCAGACTGTGACTTCTGCATGAAAACCTCCAGCGTTGAAAACCTCTATTACGACGTTAACAGATACTTACCATTTGCGGTAAGGAAGGAATTTGCCATTGTATGTGACCTTCACCCTGTCTCCTTTAGGGTCTTCTATCTTCTCGATATACATCTCAAAGTCAATAGCACTCATAATGCCATCACCAAACATCTCATGAATGAGGGCCTTGATTGTTGTACCATAGACCTGCGTAATTTCATGAAACCGATAGAGGAGTGGATCAACGGGAACGGCCCCAGAGAGAGAGCCTTTCAGTGGATACTGCTGGAGTGCCTGAGCGACATCTGGTTCTAATCCCAAAACAGAAACCGTTCGCTCTGCCTCTTCTGCACTCATTGTGGCTTGACCAAGCAGTGCTGCTGCTGTCCATTCTTTATGGCGTCCGATCTCATGAGCAATCATCTCGAATGTGAGACCACGTTTGTTCTTGGCTTCGAGTATCCTTTGGCTTGCCTCCTCGCGTTGCATACGTGCTCCTTTCAAATCAAAACATCTTTGAGACCTACAGGCTATTAAAAGATGAACGAGGGGTCGATACGTGCTACTGATTATTCCTCACTGTAGCTACTCGACTACGTCTGTTGAAAGTATACGTGTGGATGCCGTTTCTTACATCGGGCAAAGGGCTTCTTTTTGTGGGAACATTGGGTGGGGAATGAACTCCGCCTTTTGGCGGAAGAAGGCCGAACAGGCTAAGGCAGTGTTGCTTGTATTACAGTTCCTCGTGCAGGAGTGCTTGTGATCTCCAACACTCCCCCTAGGCGAGTCAGACGTTCACGCATCGACTGTAGTCCTAAATGACCAGGGAAAGATTGTTCCGGGTTGAAGCCGACGCCATTATCACACACTTCTAAGATTATTCCTGCCACCCCCTCGTACAGTCGCATCTTTACGCTGCTAGCATAAGCATGTTTCATACAGTTGTTGAGAGCCTCTTGAGCAACACGATAGAGGACTTCTTTTACCACAAATGGGAGGTGAGGTTCATCACCGAGCTCCATCACTATTGGTACATCGTAGCGCGTCTGTAACGTCTCCGCATGTTTTGTGAGTGCCATTACCAGACCGTCAGTTTCTAGCGATTCAGGACGTAGTTCAAAGATGAGCGTTCGCATCTCTGTTAAGCCCCCTTCCGCTTGTGCATGCATGTCGTCTAGTAGTGTGGTGAGCTTGTCGAGATCACGATGTACCAAGGCGCGGGCAGCACGCGAACCAAGTACAAGACCATAGAGAGCCTGTGAGACCGAGTCATGCAACTCACGTGCCAGTCGTTGCCGCTCCTGAAGGATTGCTAGCTCCTGGGCTTGTACAGAAAGTCTGGCATTTTCTAACAACAACAATGTTAGCTCTTTGGTGCGTTCATGTACACGCTCTTCGAGGTGTTCTTCCACCCATTTTCTAGCAATACCTTGAGCGATTGCATGCGCTACTGTTGCCAATGCGTCAAGTGTATCCTCCATAAGTGGTTCTTGTGAAAATAAGGCCATAACCCCGACCACTTGGTCTTCAACCAGCAAGGGATAGCCAGCAAAGGAGATCATGCTATTGTTCCTGGCCCATTCCCTGTCGCTGATTTGGGGATCGTTAAGGACATCGTTGGTGAGGTACGGACGACGCTCCTGTGCAATTCTACCAATTTTGAAGGTTCCTGGTACAATACGTGCATGGGGACCGTCGAGATGTGTATACATGCCTGCACTCGCCTGTAATACTAGAATCTCTTCTCCAGGTGAAAGAGTCCAGATACGGGCAAATGCAGCGTGCAGGTGATGTACCATTGCTGTAGTGCAATGTTGTAAAATCGTGGATAACGTTGCACGCTTGATAAGAGTTGTACTCACGTCTATATGGAATGCAGCATGTTGAGTGCGCCGCACTTGCTTTTCCTCTGCCAACTGCTGTTTTGTGTTTACTTGCTTTTCCTGCCTGTCCTGCCGAGGTGGAAGGTCTGTTTCCATCAAGTGCGTTCCTATTCCCTGGTAGATGAATACGTGACAATTTCTTTGGATCGAGGGGCATTGGCAGGTGCCAATCCTAAACGTACTGCGAGGAGTGCTGCCTGTGTTCGACTCTGTACGCCGAGCTTGCTCAAAATATTGCTGATGTGGGTCTTGATGGTCTTCTCACCAAGAGAAAGAGCGTGAGCAATTTCTTTGTTAGATGCTCCCTGTGTCAGTAGTTGGAGTACATCGGTTTCGCGTTCGGTCAGTGTTTCGGGACGTTCTGGTGCTCGTACTTCACGCATGAGTCGCGCAGCGACCTGGGGCGCAAGGTGTGCTCGCCCCGCCGCCGCCGCCTTAATCGCATAACATAACTCGTCGGCCTGAGTGTCCTTGAGGAGGTAGCCAATAGCTCCTGCTCGTACGGCACCAACTACCTGAGCATCTTCTAGTCCAGTGGTGAGCACCACCACTTCGGTTCGTGGCAGTTCACGCCGAATTATCTCGGTCGTTGCGATGCCATCCATGCCAGGCATGACTAAATCCATCAATACAACATCCGGTTGAAACTGTTGGGCCATACATACTGCTTCCTCTCCATTAGAGGCTTCGCTCGTCATAACCTCTAGTTCGGGGTCGAGTCCGAGAAACACACGTAGTCCCTGGCGAACTACACAATGGTCATCTACTAGCAAGACACGAATCGTCATGGCATCTCCGCTTTTTGACGGAGAGAAAAACTCCGTCGAATGGTGCAAAAAAAAGAGAGCCTTTGTCTGAGTGAGACAAAGATGCAGCAAGTGGAGTATACATTGAACGCACAAAGAATCACTGACTCACAAAAAGGGCAGACCTTGCTCCGATTGACTTGCGGCAGTGCAAAAACGAGAGAAGATAAAATTCTTCATTGAGCTAGGCTAAACCGACAGTGTTTTCACCTACTATAACCTCAGAAGTCCTAGAGGTACTCAATGATAGAGTGGTTTTGCTGAGATATCTATTGTTAAGTATTTACGATTGCCTTTTCTTTGTCAATAGAAATCAAGGTGTGTTTCATCTCGTATAAAAAGAATTATTAATTGTGGATATTTCATCTATTTTGAGGCATTCTAACGGTATCAGATACGCAGGTAAATGATTGATTGTGTAATGATTGTCTATAGATGTTATGACCACAGTATGATTGTGAATGCTCGAGGCACAGTTCTTGTGTTTATTGGAACATTGTAAAGATCCAATCCATAAAAGTGTGGAGGAGGAAGGAGGTTACACTCTTGCAGCCTCTGCCGCCGTCCGTACTGCAAAGTAACTTGCTTGCTGGTGATGCACGACGATTGCCACCGTTGATTGCTCTGGCACAAGTTGATGTGCCTCTGTTAGCTCAACACCGATGGTGTTACTTACGGGAAGTAGCTTGAAAACTTTTTCGTGATCTGTGAGATCAGGAATGGCTGGATAGCCCCAACTGTAACGGCGTCCCCTCGTTTCGTCAAGCGCTAGCTCATGACGAATAATACGATTTGTATATTCGGCAAGTCCTTCCGCCATTTCTACGGCAAGACCATGCACAAAGTAGGCTTCGGAGTAGTTCCCTGCTTGTTGTAGTCTATCGATGACCTTGCTTGCTGGCTCGCCCATCGTCACCACTTGTAGCGCGACGACATCTATCTTGCCACTTTCGACTGAAGCAAAGTAGTCGGCAAGACACAGGCGGTCTCGCTCTTCCTGGCGTGGGAAGCGGAAACGTGTAACCTCTTTGCAACTACCGTTTCTTTGTAATTCCTGATAATCGTACACAATGAGTTCGTTCCCGCTTGATTGACAGGGGAAGTAGCCATAGACAACTTTTGGCTGGAGGTAGCGTTGTTGACGTGCCTCGCGCAGCATCCGTTCCAAGCGTGGCTGAAAATCCTCATCGACAAGCCGGTTGAACTCTGCGCCATGTGCCTTTCCACCCCAATGCAAGCGATAGAGCGTATTGAGGTCCATACACTCCGCGACATCTTCCAAGCCAATACGTTCTAGCACGCGGGGACCCCAGAAGGGCGGTGTAGGAAGCGTAAGAGCAGGGACGATGCTGGCAGAAGGAATTTCCGCGTTAGTACGTTCACTAAGTTCCTTTGTGTCGATTTTCGTAGCTTTTTTCTGGCGTTCGCGCAGTGCTTCATTCTTAATCTGTTGGACAAACGCATCATGATCTACACGCGGATTGGTGAGATTGTCAACGATCTCTAATCCCTCAAAAGCATCCTTCGCATAGAAGACACCGGGACCATAAGCCATTGGTGTCGCATCAGGTGTCTGCTCATCAACGAAGAGAATGCGGCGTCCATAGGAACGGTTGATTGCCGCGCCACCCACAATAATTGGAAAGTGTAGACCACGCTTATGCAATTCTTTGACGCATAAGGGCATCTGCTTTGAGGTACTAACAAGCAATGCAGAGAGGCCGATAGCATCAGCTTGTACCTCAATGGCTTTGTCGATAATTGTATTGAGTGGAACCTGCTTACCTAGATCGTACACCGTATAGCCATTGTTGCTCAAAATGGTATTAACCAGATTTTTGCCGATATCGTGTACGTCACCAAAGACCGTTGCCAGGACAACTTTGCCTTTCGTATAGCCTTCCACTTTCTCAAGGTAGCCTTCCAGGTGAGCAACAGCACGCTTCATGACTTCGGCAGATTGCAAGACAAAGGGCAGAATAAGCTCGCCCGCCCCAAAACGGTCTCCCACGTCCTTCATAGCAGGCAGCAAGACGGTGTTAAGCACATTGACCGCCGCCTCACTCGTCTTGACCTGCTCTGCTTCAGCCCGTTCGCCAATGATCTTATCAACCAGTGGCTCAATGCCCTCTTTGCGCCGATGGAGAATTTGCCAGTGGATGCGTTCGGCTACGTTCATGCCTTCAGTGGGGTCAACCTTGGTATTCTCATTGTTTTGTCGCGGTCCATGCTCTTCATAATAAGCGATATAGCGCGGCAAGGCATCGGGTCGATTGAAGATCAGATCATCAGCTAATTGACGCTGTTCCGCATCAACCTCGGCATACGGTGTGATATGCGTTGGGTTGACAATCGCCATATCAAGACCAGCCTTAACTGCGTGATAAAGGAAAACACTATTCAAAACGGCACGCGCATGTTGTTTGAGACCAAACGAGATGTTACTCACACCTAAAATGGTGAGCACTCCTGGCAATTCCTGCTTGATACGCTTCAGTGCTTCAAGTGTCTCAATACCTGCCGTTTGTAGTTCCTCTTGCCCTGTTGTAATGGGAAAGGTGAGCGGGTCAAAGATAAGCGCATTGGGAGTTAGACCATATTCGTTAACACAGATATCGTAGATGGCGTGTGCAATTTCAACTTTACGTGCTGTAGTTTTCCCCATACCAATCTCATCAATAGTCAACGCCACAACCGCCGAGCCATGCTCAATTGCCATCGGTACAACACTGTCGATTTTCTGGCGTCCAGTTTCCATGTTGATAGAGTTGACGATAGCACGACCTGGATAGACCTCTAAAGCAGCTTGAATTACATTGGCTTCGGTGCTATCAATTTCTAGCGGTGCCTCGATACCCATTGAGAGCTTTTTGACAACCTTCGCCATCTGCTCTGGCTCGTCAGTGCGTTCTGTCAGAGCAACCTGCACATCAAGTGTATGCGCTCCACCTTCAACCTGCTCACGTGCAATAGCAAGCACGGTATCATAATCATCGTTAAGCAGTGCTTGCTTAGCTTTACGACTGCCCTGTGCGTTGACACGCTCTCCAACGATCATCGGTGGTGGGTCCTGTGTCAATGAAGTTGCGCGAATGCCACTTGTGACAAACGATGGTGTGATGGACTTAAAATCTTTATGTGTGAAATTGCTGTCGGCGATTAGACGCGGTTGACGGAGTGCGGGTCGGCAGGCGTTGACAATTGCACGTAGATGTTCATGGCTATTGCCACAGCAGCCACCGACAATGTTGACGCCAAATTCCGTGATGAAGTCACGTAACGCTATTGCCATTGCCTCAGGTTCTGTCGGGTAGACCGCGAGCCCGTTGACGTTTAGCGGAATGCCAGCGTTTGGAATAGTCGAGATGGGCAGAGGACAGTTTTCCGCGAGATAGCGCACAGGTTCGCGCATATAGTCAGGACCAGTAGAGCAATTGAGGCCGATGATATCGACACGGAGCGCGACAAGCGTGTTCATAACCGCCGCGATATCTGTTCCCAGCAGCATACGCCCACTGGTATCAAGCGAGACCTGCGCTTGAATAGGCACAGTACGCCCTCCCTCTTGCATTGCCTTACGTATACCCGTGATTGCAGCCCGAACCTCAAGAATATCCTGACTGGTCTCGATAAGGAACACGTCAATGCCGCCTTCAAGCAGCGCAGCCGACTGTTCGCGGAAGATTTCCACCAATTGCTGATAGGTAATATTGCTCAACATTGGGTCGTCTGATGAGGGCAACATGCCAGTAGGCCCAACGGAGCCAGCAACGAAGCGTGGTTGTTCAGGCGTATTATATTTGTCTGCGAGACGACGCGCGAGGCGTGCGGCAGTAAGATTTACTTCGTGCGTGAGATGCCCGATGCCGTATTCATCCAATTTGAGGCGACTGGCCGTAAATGAGTCCGACTCGATGATATCGCAGCCGACGGCAAGAAAGCCCTCGTGAATCTCTTCAATCACCGCTGGTTTGGTGAGGACTAGATATTCGTTACAGCCCTCAGTCGCTTGTCCACCATAATCTTCGGCTGTCAATGCATAGCGTTGTATATTTGTACCCATCGCGCCATCATAAATAAGAACACGCTGGGAAAGTGCTTCAAGAAATGTGCTCATAAGGTATCGCCTCTGTAATTCTCTTCCAAAAGATGAAGATATGTAGTTGCTCTAGTCTTATTCTGCAAAGGCTGCCACGAGTTCGCGGCAAAAATCGGGGATATCTTCTACGACGCGTCCCCATACCATGTTGCCTTCGCGAAATGCTGCCTCGTTCACCCAGATGCCACCCGCATTAGTAGTATCGTCTTTAATACCTATAGAGCCTGTAGCCTTGCGTCCTTTAAGGATGCCTGCGGAAATGGGAACCCAACCACCATGACAGATAGTGCCAATGATCTTATTTTGTGCATGCATCTCACGCACTAATTGCAGAACGTCTGCATTACGTCGAAGTTTATCAGGTGCCCATCCACCGGGAATGACTAAGCCATCCAGAGCATTCGCATGAGGAGCCTCTTCAATGCTTACATCGGGTGTCATCTCTAAACCGTGCTTGCCGTGAACAGTCTGTGTCGTCAGGCCGATCACAATGACCTTTGCCCCTTCTTCGCGGAGCCGCATTACAGGCACCCAAAATTCCAGGTCTTCCACCTCCTGAGCAACAAAATAACCAATCGTTTTTCCCTGTAAGCGCATCGTAGGCTCCTTCCAAAAATAGGGTGTTTATTAAGATATTATATCATGTTGCCTCAGAGGAAGGTGTACGCTAATCTAGCCTGGTTGATATTCGCTGATATTGCGAACCCAGTTAAGTTTCTCTTTTACTGAATTCCACAGACGAGTATCGGCAGTCCACAAATCGTAACCTTCACTTTCTGCAAGTGCTAAATAGTGTGCATCATACGTAGCAGGAAGGTTGAAGCTCTCCGCCAATTCCATTGCTTTAATATTAATGAATGAGTCTAAGCCTTCTGAGTGTGCAATTTCTAAACCTGTACTCAATATCTTTGTGATACCTAATTTTGCGCTATCGAGGCTAATCTCTTTTTGACGAGCTTTCCGGTACAGAATATTGGTAACTTGGTAGGTGAACAATGTTGGAACAAGAACTATAACTTGTTCTTTAATCCATTCTGATAAAAGACTTCGAGCATTATGAGAGTCGTTTTCACGAAGCACCCATTTAATTGCAATACTAGCATCAACGATTACTCCACTACTCATAGCAACTCTAGCTCCTGTGAACGTTCTTCCCTCATTTGCCGAATCTCCTCTGTTAAGTTTTCAAAGAGCTTTCCATGACGCTCGTGCATAATTAGATCGCTTATTTGATCCAACTCATCAAGCATCTCTTGTGTAGGGGGGCGCCTTTGCTGAGATACAAGATTTGTTTCATTAGGCAGTTCCTGCTCAATAATGCCACTAAGAAAATCTCCTATAGAAAGATTACTTTGAGCAGCGGCTACCTTTATTCGACGGCGTAGTTCAGGGCTAACATCAAAGGTGATTCTTGAACGCTTCGTGTGCTGCTGATTTTTATCATTGTGCTCGTCAAACTCTTGTTTTCGCACAGCCATAAAATTTCTTATCCTTTCGTCAATATATTCTAAATCTTCTATCACTATTGTAACAGTAGTGATAACTTACGTCAACTTGTATAACATGCGACATGGTGACAATATGACACGAATTTGTATTTCTAAATAGTGGCATAAAGTTATAAGCTGAATGTAGTAGTTACCTTTTCTATTGTGTATAATTATATCTCTTGTCACGTTGTCAACCTCTAAGTCTTTTTATACGTACTATCAGGAAATAGAAGTGGTAGAGTTCTGTCCCTTACATAAGGAGTGAGCAATGGAGTCGCGTTTTACGCTGGGGATTGAGGAAGAGTTTCAGTTGGTAGATATGCAGACAGGTGAATTACGTTCCTGTGCGGACACTATTATTGAGAGAGGGGCAGACACGCTAGGAGAGCAACTCAAGCAGGAGATGTCACAATCAACGATAGAGCTGGTCTCGAATATTTTACCCGACATTGCTATCGCGCGAAAAGAGGTGTGTACAACACGCGCAGCGATTTCTCAACTTACTAAAGCAGAGGGGCTAGCCATTATTAGTGCAGGTACCCATCCGAGTTCGTCATGGCGTGATCAGAAGAATACAGAGGGTGAGCGCTATATTGAACTAGCAGAAGAGTATCAGGATGTTGTGCGTTCTGACCTGATCTTTGGCCTGCATGTACATGTTGGTGTAACAAATAAAGACCTTGCGATTACGATCATGAATCAAGTCCGTACATGGTTGCCCCATCTACTGGCGCTCTCGACCAATGCGCCGTTCTGGTCTGGTCGTATGACTGGCCTCAAGTCCTATCGTGCCGTGCAATGGAAACGCTTTCCACGTAGCGGTGTTCCCTATGTTTTCCCCTCCTGGGACCATTTTGACAGGTATGTGCAAGACCTGGTAGATATGGGCTGTATTGACGATGGCAAGAAAATCTGGTGGGATGTGCGTCCACATGCCTATTTCGATACCATTGAGTTTCGCGTATGCGACATGCCTTCCACAATAGAGGATACATTGGGTATTGCAGCGCTTTGTCAAGCACTGGTTGCAAAACTTGCTCGCTTGTATGAACAAGGAAAATCTGTTCCCATTGTAAAAAGTCGCTATATCGAGGAAAACAAGTGGCGAGCCATGCGCTACGGGCTAGATGCCGAAGTTGTTGACTTCACACAACGACGTCGTTTGCCTATGCGCGATGCCCTACGCGAAGTATTAGCGTTTGTCGATGATGTTGTGGATGATTTAGGTAGCCGCTATGAGATAGAATATTTACATGCACTACTTGATGATAAGCAGGGAACGGGTGCGGATCGGCAGATAGCAATCTATCGCGAGACCGAGAGTACGCAGAAAGTGATAGCATTTTTGTTAGAGCGAACCATGCAAGGAGTATAGAGATGACAAAGCGTTTTTCACTTGGCATCGAAGAGGAATTTCAATTGGTGCGGCGCGAGACGGGAGAATTATGCTCATGCGCTCAAAGTGTGTTAGCGAAAGGTGCGCCCTACTTTGAAGAGCAGATTAAGCCAGAGATGCTACAATCGACGGTAGAATTGATCTCAAATGTTTTTCCAGATATGGCTGCCGCTCGAACAGAACTACACACGCTAAGAGCATTACTTAGTCGGCTTGCAAACGAAGAAGGACTAGCATTGATAAGCGCGGGTACTCATCCAAGTGCGCTATGGGTCGATCAAGAGCGAACCGATGGTGAGCGCTATATCGAACTGGAAAAAGAGTATCAGGATGTTGGACGCTCCATTCTGATCTTTGGACTGCATGTACACGTAGGGATAGAAAATAAAGAACTTGCTATCAAGGCAATGAATCAGGTACGAACGTGGATACCTCAACTCATTGCGATTTCCTCAAACTCTCCGTTCTGGCAAGGACGCATGACCGGCCTCAAGTCCTATCGCTCTGTCGTGTGGAAGCGCTTTCCGCGTAGCGGTATGCCGGAAGTGTTCGCATCATGGGAGCACTTCGACAGCTATGTACAGGATTTGGTCGAGATGGGCTGTATCGACAATGGTAAGAAAATCTGGTGGGACATTCGTCCTCATCCCTTCTTCGACACCATCGAGTTTCGCGCCTGCGATATGCCTGCAACTGTAGATGATACGCTTGCCATCGCCGCCCTCTGTCAGGCGATGGTGGCAAAGCTAACGTATCTAAACGAACGCGATAAACCCGTTCCGATGTTGAAACGCGATTACATCGACGAGAACAAGTGGCGTGCGATGCGTTATGGCTTAGACGCTGATGTCATCGACTTTACGCAAAAACGTTGTATCAGCATGCGCGACTCCATCCGTGAGCTACTAGATTTTGTCGATGATCTGGTGGACGATCTTGGAAGTCGTCAAGAAATGAACTATCTGCGTTCATTGATGGATGATCCACGCGGCTCTGGTGCTGACCGCCAGATGGCTTTCTACAAAGAGCGTGGCGAAGATGTTCACAAGGTCAATCAGTTCTTGATGGAGCAAACCATGCGAGGTGTCACACTTGACCACGCCGATCTATCAAAGCGCTTCCTACAATTCAAAATGTACGAGGATGCGAAGAAATAATCATGGAACATGGGAACAGAGCAGGGCATGCCCTGCTCTGTTCCCATGTTCCATGATTATTGTGCTATTTTTTCCATTTGCTGACAGAAACGTGTGACCTCTTCTTCACTATTGTAATAGTGGACAGAGGCACGCACAACGCTGGTTAACTTGCGTGCATCCATATCGAGGAGTGCGGAACTACGAACGGCGACTGAGACATTAATATTGGATGCAGCCAGTTCGCTTTTGATATCCTCCGGGTCGTGTCCTTCGATAGTAAAGGTAACGATGCCGCACTGTGTAATGCCGCGATCTCGCACGATAACATCCGGTAGAGTCGTGAGTTGTGAGCGTAGTTGATACGACAATGCTTTAATACGCCGCCAAATAGTATCAAGTCCTATATGGTTTGTGTAGTCGATTGCAACTCCCAACCCAATTTTTCCAGCATAGTTGGTTTCCCAATTCTCGAAGCGACGTGCATCTGGTCGTATCTCATAGTGATTCGGTGAGACCCATTGTGCCGCATGCAGGTCCAGAAACGGTGGTTCAAGTTGGTCAAGTAAGGCACGGCGTACATAGAGAAATCCAGTACCTCGTGGTCCACGCAGATACTTGCGTCCTGTGGCGGATAGCATATCACACTCGATCTGCTGTACATCGATTGGTATCTGCCCGATTGACTGACATGCATCGACAAGATAGAGTACGCCAGCCTTCCGTGCAACCTTGCCGATAGCCGCGACTGGCTGAACAAGTCCACTATTCGTTGGAACGTGTGTAATGGCGATAAGTTTTACCTTATCATCAAGCATGTTGTCGAGCGCATCGAGTGAGACTTGTCCATGTTCATCGTTAGGAATGACCTCTATGATCACACCTGTTTTTTTCGCTCGCTGCAGAAAGGCAATATAGTTGCTGGCATACTCCGATGAAGCCGTAAGAATGCGGTCTCCTGGCTCAAACGGAATTGAGTAAAACGCCAAATCCCACGCGCGAGTCGCGTTTTCAATTATTGCCACCTCATCACGTGAGCAGTGAATAAGCGTAGCTACTGCATCATAGATATGCTCGATACTATTTTTTGCCTGTGCCGCCGCCTCATACCCTCCAATACAAGCTTCGAGTTGTAAATGAGAAATAGTCGCATCAAGTACAGGTTGAGGCATAAGTGACGAGCCCGCATTATTGAAGTGCAGGACATGAGCACATCCTGGCGTATCCTGACGAACATGTTGAAGGTCGAAGGGCATGATGATACCTTCTCTTTCTTAATGAATAAAGTCAACTATGTACAGTTTTTTGAGACGTGAACCACATTCATAACGTACAATATTACAACGCGTATCGTAGTGATAGGGCTTGCCGCTATCATGTCCACATTTATAACGTACAATATATTAATGGTTACACAACAATTATAGGGACGCGACTACTTGCGTCTTAAGAAAAAGGAATGAAACATCATGCAAGTACGAGTAGGATGCGAGTTCCGTTATGAGGCAACGTGGCCTACTCCAACGGTAATTCAGGTTCAACCCCGACCAGACGGAGAACATCGCCTGGTTCATGAGACATGGGAGACTACTCCCGATATCCAGTCTCACCTCTATCACGACTCCTTCGGCAATTTGTGCCGTCGTTTAGTCATGCCTGCCGACGAGCAGGTATGGCGTTATGATGCTATCGCGGAAGTTACCGACGAGCCAGACCTCTACGTCCCCAATGCCATACAACATTCTGTTGAGGATTTGCCAGACGATACATTGGTGTATACACTGCCCAGTCGTTTCTGCCTCTCTGATGTGCTTTCCGATCAGGCATGGTCGCTCTTTGGGGCTACAGAGTCAGGGTGGGCGCGTGTACAGGCAATCTGTGATTGGGTGCATAGCAATATTCGTTTTCAATATGGTACAAGCACGCCAACCACAACGGCTGCCGATATCTGTGCGCAAGGTGTTGGTGTATGTCGTGACTTTGCCCATCTCGCCGTATCTTTCTGCCGTGCGCTGAACATTCCTGCACGCTATGCGTTTGGCTACCTACCAGATATTGATGTGCCGCCTGTAGATGCACCAATGGACTTTTGCGCGTGGTTTGAGGTCTTTCTCGGCGGAAAGTGGTATACCTTTGATGCGCGTAACAATCAGCGGCGTCTTGGACGTGTACTTATTGGGCGTGGACGCGATGCGCTGGATGTGGCGATGGTTACTTCTTACGGCTCACCACGTTTACAAAGTATGACTGTGTGGGCCGACGAAGTACCAAATACGAGGACGACTCACGCGGCGGAGCCAGCGACAGAGCATGTCTCTGCCCAAAGAGAGGATACTATCGAAGCATGAATCAGGGCCAGAACGACCTTGAAACAGTGATTGCATCTCTTGACCTGCTCGATCATCACGGCGTTGATTGGACACGCGTGCAACGTACCGCATATCTGATTCACCAGCATCTGCGGTACGATTATCCAGGCCCGATACATGATTTGAGCCAACTCTTGATGATCGTACCGCCGGAGCAATATGGCGATCAACGCCGTGTGGTGTATCGCTTGGAAGTCTCCGCACCCACATCAGACATCATTAGTCAATTCGACGAATTTGGCAATCTTGTGCTGAATCCTCTCGTTCCCACCATCGAGAGCGCAGTCGATTTCGAGGCATGGATCGTTGTCGAGCGTCGCGCCGATAATGGTCCCCACTACATTGATGCTTCGTGGCTTTCGGACATGCGTATGCTAGAACCCTCAAGGCTAACACATCCTGATGAGACGTTGCGCAATGTAGCGGCAACGTTTGTAGCGGAAGGATTGCAAGGGTTAGAGCTTGCACAACGTATCAATAGCTGGACATATCATGCCTTGCAGTACGAAAACGGTATTACCACGATTCGCACTACTGTGGCTGAAGCACTCAGGCTTGGTAAGGGAGTATGTCAGGACTTTGCGCACATCATGATTACTCTGTGTCGTCTCTGTAGCCTCCCTGCGCGCTACGTCTCTGGTCACTTGCTCGGCGAAGGTGGAACTCATGCATGGGTCGAGGTGCTTCTGCCAGTTACGGACCAACTGGATAAAGCATTGGTCGTACCATTCGACCCTACTCATGAGCGAGAAGCTAGCTTGAGCTATGTCACTATAGCAGTAGGCCGTGACTACTTTGATGTCGCACCAACATCCGGCTCCTTCCGTGCTTCATATAGTGGACAACTTTCCGCCCGTAAGCGTGTTAACCTGACCGTGTTGGAATATGCTGATACACTTAGCAAAGATGAATAAAACAGCTCCAATCTTTGTTGACAAAAGGCGATGGTCGGCAGTATAACATTACCATTTCTGCCGGAAGTTTTATGGCAATTCCTGCCAGTGTTTCCTTCGTGGCAGGAGCCGAGTGGCAACAACACACGTTTTTATTCTCCGAGTTCGGTTCAATAGATACACGCGAGCTATTGGGAATATCCTTTGCTGCAGGCGGCTCAGCGCATAGAACATTCCAATTTCAAATAGATGATATACAGCTTATAAACTGACATGAAAAACTCATTCCTGTAACATCTGTAACATATCGAATACAGCGTTGCAAATGCATGCATTTACGACGCTGTATTCGATATGTTACAGGAGTACCACTTTTTGACAATATGGTAAGAATACTGTAAAGTACAGGTGTTCAATATTTTCAGGTATAACGTGTCTAGGTAGAAGGGTCTCCCGCACTTTTGATGATTCGGGAGAACACTGCTTGCTTGTTGACAATCGGAGGGCTTTTGAGTAAGCTTGGAGAGCGGCTCCAGAAAACGTTGAAAAATCAGCGAAACCGCCAAAATCCTCTTCATGACGACCTCTCCCCGAATCATCAAAAGTGCGGGAGACCCAGGTAGAAGCGAGTTGGTAGCTTATGACGACTCCCGCACGTCTCCAATATCTTAATATTAAAAGTCAGTATCAAGACGCTATTCTGCTCTATCAGATGGGCGATTTCTACGAAACATTTGACGAGGATGCGCGTATCACAGCACGCGAATTACAGATCGTCCTGACGCACCGTGGCGGTGGACGTGAGAGTGAGCAAGTGCCTCTTGCAGGCATTCCTCTGCACGCCTTAGATAACTATGTCGGAAAGTTAGTGCATCGCGGATACAAAGTTGCGATCTGTGACCAAGTAGGCTCACAATTATCCTCATTTTGAGGGGGTTTTTCTGTGCTTGTGGATATGTTGAGTTTGTCAATAATCTCTGGTCGGGCTGTGATGGTGTACTGCTCATGTTCGGCGTCTGTTGACTGGTACACTTTAACTGATATTCCTAACATACGTAAAGCATCGCGTTTTTCATTGTAGGTTGCTTCTTCATATCTCCCTTTAATTCGCTTACACCATTTGAAAAACTCGTCAACTTCTACTTTAGCTTGCTCTGCTTTATTTGAATGAGGAAGTGTGTTGTTTCTTTCTGCACGTAGTTTTTGTAGGTCGTCTTCTAGTCGGTTAAGTTCTGCAATCATTAACTCTCTTGCGCGTCCTGACAATCCACGTATATCTTTGATGGTACGCTCCTGCTCCTCTTCTGTATGGGCAATGAGTTTGTTTAAAGACTCTAGGTCATCTACTGCGGATGAGGGTTGCCCTTGTAGAATATCTCGAAGTGCGTCAATTTCGTCTAGTATGTCTTTTATAAAATCCCATGCTGCTTTGTCAATCTTCCCTGCTGATATAATTGGTATGTATTGGCATTTATGCAAATTTGGTACGTTCACTGCTCCACATCTATAATGAACTACTGGATACTTTTTGCCTTCAACTTTGTTTACGAATCGAATGGTAGTCATTGAGCGTCCACAGTAACCGCAACGTATATAACCTGCTCGTAGTAGCGTTTGCTCTGGTTCCTTATTATTTCGTGGAGCCTCTTGTTTGGCTTTGGCTAACTTTTCTTGTGCTGCATACCAAATTTCTTTTGTTACAATTGGTGGTACGACTCCATCGGGAAGAGTTGTAGGATTTGGATGTGGACGAGCTTTTTTCTTTCCGTCAATCCATTCCCATTTAATGCGCCTATTTGTTCCTTCTCCCATATAAAATTTATCGCTGAGAATACGTCTTATAGTCGTTAATCCCCATCTTCCTGCACTGCTTCTAGGATTAGGTATTTCGTCTGTTAATAGCTTCGCTGCAATCTTGCGAATTGATTGATGTTCAGTGACGTAAAGATGGAATATACGTTGGACAATGGTTCCTGCTATCGGGTCTATTACATAGAAGGTATGCTTTTCATCTCCCCATATGTACCCGTATTTTGCTTTTCCTGAACCTATCATCTGACCTTTTTCTACTTTATTTTGTATTCCTCTAACATTGCGTTCTATGATTTTCTCTCGTTCTATTGCTGCCGCGAATGCGAGGGCTTGACGTAAGAAACCACTAAGAGGTGATGTATCAAGTGGTTCTGTGATACTTTCGAGGCGTACATTATTTTCGAGCATTTCATTAAGAAGTACAGCTTGGTGAATTGGTTCTCTTGATAGTCGGTCTAAGGAATTGACTATTACAACCTGTATGCTATGATTGCGTACTGCTTCTCGGATATGTTGTGTAAGTTTTGCTCTTTCTCGTAAGTAGAAACCTGAGAAGACTTCTCGTATAACATCAACAAGTATCCATCCCTTACTTGTAGCATATCGGCGTATGGCTTTTTCTTGTGTCTCTAATGAGTCGCCTTCTTCCTCTTGTTTACGGTCAGAGACGCGGGCGTAACCTATTGCGTAAACTATAGCGTTAGTTGGGATTTGTGGAAAATCTTTCATTTAGTAATCTCTACCTTTCTCTTGTTGTGCTAGTTAACGCTTATTTCCAGTTTGTTTTTTAGGATTTTCGTCCGCTATTGTGTGTGATTGTTTATTGTTATCTGCTGTCTCTGCTGTCAGATTTTGTTTATTGGTTCCGTTCTTTGGTGCTGGAACAAGGGAACCCTCTTCTTGTTCCAGCATATTAATGAACATTTTGATAGGCTTTGTTGCCTTCTTAAAGTCAGTTAGTACATATGCATCTCTTTTTCCTTCTATCTTCTCAAATCCTAGATGCTTAACTAACTTTTCTCCTTCGGGCGTTGCAGCTATGGCGTACCACTTTTTTATATCGTACTGCTTGTCTAATGAGATTGCCCATCTTATAGCACTTCTAATTATGAAGTGTCCTCGTTCTCTATCTTTTAGTTTGTCTCCTGTATGGTGTATTGATATGCTTGGTATGTAGGCGGTTAGATTTTTGTCTGACCATTTTCTTATTGCCCAGGGTTCGATGTCTTGTTCCCTGATCTTCTCGTCTATGAGGGATTTAATTACATCTTCAGCAAGAGGCATAATTGTTACTCCTGCTATTCTTTTACCTGCCTCTCTTGCTGACATGAATATGTCTTCATTTGCCTCTCGCCATTCTAGTAATCTGTCGTAGTTTACTATGTCTTCTGGCTCGTACATGTTGAAGTGGTTTTGATAGCTTGCCCATAGTTCGTTGTTTGTCGTTGGACCGAATGTCAGGGTTGGTTTATCTTTTTGTTTCAAGAGTTTTACGTGTGCATTTATTGCCTCTTTAGGGTATTTCCTTCCTCTCTTCTTTCCTTCTTCTATCTCGCTTGGTATAGTTCCGTCCTCTGCTCTCCTATTTAGTGTTGCTTTGGATATGCGTAGCAGTTTCATAACTTCTTCTGGTTTGTAGTACCTTTCTTCCATTACTTTTTCTCTCCTGACTGATTTTTGATAATTGAGCATAGAGTCATTGATATTATAAACCTTTTGACTCAAATTGTCCAATGATATTTGAGTCTAGTATGTTGTGAGTCTAATTCGATATTTGAGTCTTATTGACTTTATGATTTTTGTTAGTTATAATACTAACAATGAGTCTTGATATTTGAGTCTTGACTCAGTTAGACAATACTGTTTCATCATGAATGAGGTTGTATGGAGGTGCTTATAGAGTAACGCGATATGAGCGGCAAAGCGGCGTATGCCTGTAGTGGATACTAGCGGGTCGAAGCAATGCGACGTTACAGTACAACGGCACGTACAACGGGTGTGAGTGCAAGGCTCACAAGGCGGTTCAAGTCCGACCTCACCGAACGATTCTTCTCTCTTCTGCTAGGTTGATGTTGCCCATTGTATAGCCTTTCTCGCTTTACGATGGTCAACGATGAGCCTGAGTAGGTTCAAGTTTGTCTACATTCTAAAAAGGAAGAGGTTGTAAACATGAATATTCGATGTGAATGGTGTCAAGAGGAAAGCACAGTACTTCTACCTGTGGTCAATCGCAATCCTCTTAATCCCTCCGAACATGAGTTAGTGTGTCCTGCTTGTGCGGTGGTTGTCGCTGATGAACATGGTGATAGCTTGGTCTGGAATGTTGTCACCTTTCAGGATTTAGTTACTGGTTGTATTGGTGCGTTTGAGTTAGCGGCTTAGAGGAGATGATTAATGTTAGTGCGTATTGTTGGGTTATTTCTCTTAGGAATGAGTTGTATGTATGGTGTGCTTGTCCTGTTGTCTCTGATTGGCGTTGTCGTTCCGCACTTTTAGGAGGTTCCCGTGAGTTTTCTCGTTTTTGTCGTGATTGCAGTTCTCTTTATCGCACTCTGTACCGTCGTTAGTACATGGTTGATTAAGTAAGTTTAAGGAGATGATATTCATGAACTTGAGTACACGTCTTTCACTCCTAGCTTTGGCGTTTGTTGCCCTCGCATTTACACAATGGCTCTTTTTCCCTGTCTATGTCTTAGTCCTTGCTCCGAATGGTCCGTTACTGGTTCTGCTACGGATATAACGAGTGCGCTCACCGTGAACATCTCACCCTTCACAGTGAGCGGGTTGAGTTTCCGTAGTTTTGCCCTGTAAGCGTCGCTAGGTTCTCGCCTTCTAGTATCGGATATCGAGACCTAGCCTGTCAAAACTTTTGAGAGGTGGTGTCTATGGCTCGTACACTTCTTCTTATCATCCTGTTGGCTGCGGTTGGGTTGGTTGCACTTTCTATGATGGGAAATTCAGCAAGTCATGCTACAACCTTTTCGTTGTCACTAGCGGCTCCCGCTCCGACACATTCGGCGGGTCGTGCTGCTCCTGATCTCGCGTCGCCGTCCAGCATTCTTGGGCGTCCCTCGCTCTCGGTGGCGTTCGTCAATCAAGTGCTGTCGGCATATCACTCTCCTGCGGCGGGTCTTGGTTCGGTGCTCTATGCGGATAGCCTGACCTACGGCATAGATGACGCGTTTCCGCTTGCCTTCTTCCTGCATGAGTCCAGCATGGGTAACGCGGGTATGGCTACCTCGACACATTCGCTCGGCAACATTCGGTGTACGCCTGGCTGGTCGTGCATGGGTGGCTATCGCTACTACGCAACCTGGGCGGCTGGTTTCCATGATTGGTTCCATCTCATGATCTCGGAATACGTACCACGTCACCTGTCTACCATTCCTACTATCATTCCTGTCTATGCTCCCTCGGCTGACCATAACGACGAACACGCCTATATCATGGCGGTCCTCTCGGCGGTCTCGGCGTGGCGTGCTGGTCGGCTTCTAGCCTAACACGAAAGGAAAAGCAATGTACATCAATGGCGTCCTGGTTGGGTCCTGGTCAACAAGAGAGGTCTTCATGCTCTTTGTTGTGCATCGTTTCGGTGTCTCACAACTGCTATCAAGCATCGTTCACGGTCTCTATGGCACATGTGGCAGGTGCGGCGGGCGTCGGTGTTCTGGCTGTGGTGCCTGTCTCACGTGTGGAACTTGTCGTTGTTGAAGTTCTTGATTGGGAGGACTTGCCACATGGGTTCAAACGAGAAGTGTCGATGGTTGGTCTCTTTCTATAGTGCTCGTGGTGCTCTTCTTGATGCGATTGAGGTCGTCAGTGAAGGTGAACCAACGTTGTGGGCAAAAAATAGGCTTGCTGTCGGGTGCTACGGTGAAACGTTCACGGTGGTGTTCATTGGGTATGTCTCGTAAAGGAGGTGCTTTAGATGAGTGGTTTGTCTGCTATTGAATGGACTACGCGAACGTGGAACCCATTAACGGGGTGTACTCGCGTGACGGAAGGGTGTCGCAACTGCTACGCGTTCACCTTGCATGATATGCGCCATGAGGTCTATACACGAACAGGCGGCGTCCTTCCTGGTGGGAAGCGTCTGCCTGTCCAGTATGCGCGCCCCTTTTCAGACGTGCAACTCTTGCCTGAGCGGTTAGAGCAACCGTTACACATGCGTCAACCAACTACCTTTTTTGTGAACTCGATGAGTGACCTCTTTCATAGTGCGGTGCCTGATGCCTATATCGTGCAGGTCTTCGACGTGATGCGGCGTGCGTTCTGGCATACCTTCCAAGTCTTAACCAAACGTGCAGGTCGGTTGCGTCGGCTCGGTCCTCTGCTCTCCTGGCCTCCGAATGTCTGGATGGGTGTCAGTATTGAGCTTGATAGCTTGACGCCTCGCGCTGATGCGTTACGTGTGGTCCCTGCTACGGTACGCTTTCTCTCCTGTGAACCGTTGCTTGGTCCGTTACCTTCGCTCTCACTTGAGGGGTTGCAGTGGGTGATTGTCGGCGGGGAAAGTGGTCTTGGCTCTCGTCCGATGCAAGAAGCTTGGGCGGTTGATCTACGTGATCGGTGTGTGTCGGCGGGGGTGCCGTTCTTCTTCAAGCAATGGGGCGGGCGTACTCCGAAAGCTAGTGGGCGACTCCTCCAGGGGCGTACCTGGGATGAGATGCCACAACGGAAGGGGGCATAGTCATGCAGCAGGAGAGACGAACGGGCGCGGCGGTAGCTCCTCCTCGTCCACATGTTCACCGATGGCTCCGTATGTCGGATTGTGTTGGCTTGTTCCATTGCACCAACGGGCATACCTGTACCGTCTTTGCGGTCTGTCCTGGCTGTTTGAATAGTCTGGATGTGGCACTTCGGGCGCGGGATGGTATTGCTGGCGTGACCTTGTACTGGTGTCCTCTTCATGCTCGTCGGGAGGGTCTCTAGCAATGGCAACGAACCGGAAGTTGTACCCTCCCAAATCGGTGTGGGATGTGATGCGAAAAGAACGGCTAGAGGTCGTTGGGCATAAGTGTGAACTGTGCGGATTGCCCGATGCTTCTGAGTTCTTCAACTCCAATAAACCACATCCCTTTTATGAACAGGGCACACCCTACCGGATGTACTTACAGTTGGCGCATAAGCGTCAGTATGAGTCGTGGAACCGTGAAGCGGACACGATGGCTCTGTGTCCTGGCTGTCATGCACGCTTCGATGCAGAACATCGGCGTAAGCGGTCTGCCCATCGAACGGCACCTGTTGGCGTCGTGGTCGTGTGGGTGGACTACAAGGGACAACGGTGTCTCGCGGCAGAGTCGCGCTACTATGATGACCTGTTTGAAGTGATTGCATCGTTCGCTCTTGGTACCCGCTTTGAGGTGATTTCAGAGATGATGATGCATGAGGTAGGTCGTGGTCGGTATTGTCGAGAAGAGGAGGGTATAACGGTCCTACGCGAAAAGGGCGCGTGTGTGTCCTTTGGTGAGTTGTTACAAGACACGTTGCTTGGCGTTGTTGGGTAGTGCGTTCTCTCGTAGTTGGTGTATTGCTCTACTCCTATGGAGGATTCATGGCATCGAAAATGCGTCCGGTGTTTACGGAAGGCTCGAACACCAAAGCGGTGCGCGGGTTAATGATTGCACTCGCGGCAATGGTCGTTCTTGCGGTCTCGGCGTATGGCACCGTGATTTATGTCCAGTTGATGGGGAAGGTTTTCCCTGATGGTCCCTTGCTGATTGCCTGTTATATGGGGGCTGCGGCAAATGTGCTTTTGATGGTGGTGCTCCTGGTTGGAAAGTTTGTGTGGTTCCGTCCTGGGGCGCATGAGGTCGCAAGTTGGCTGGTGACGGGTGTTGAACTGCTCGTTTCCATCCTCAATATGATGTTAGCGTTTGAACTGGCAAGCGGTCAGAAACTCGCGTCTCTCATGCAAGCATGGTATTACATGGCTCCGGTCTCGCCGATTTTCTCGATGGTGGGAGCTATTGTGCTTATCATGACCAGTACCGAACTACGGACGAAGCACCGTGAAATGGAATTGCAAGAAAGCAAGGACCAAGCCAACCGCAAGTTTGAATTAGCGATGCATGAGGCGGAAATGGACACCAAGTTTCAATACTTGGGGTATATCAAAACTAAGTTGCAGCAAGAGTTAAATGCTCCTGAGCGACATGTGGAGATGCAAGACCATGCGGCGATGCTGGTGTCTGATGTGCTCTCTGGCATTAGTGGTATTCAGTCGGTGCCTCAACTGAGAAGTCCACAACTGCCCAATGAGCGCACGATAGAACAGCGTCAAGCGTCGGGTTTACCTGCTCCTGCTGCTCCTCGTTCCTTAGAGAACACCAGTCTTGATGAGGGTGATGCATGGCTGGCTCAGGTGAATAGCCGTATTGAGCAAGAACGCAAGCAACGGCTAGCACAGTCGGCTACTGAAACATCCTCACCCAATGAAGAATTACAGCTTCAAAATGGTCAACGAGTGCAAGATGAGGCTTCTCGGTGTCGGTTGCTTACGTTGGCTTCGATAGCTGAGGAAAAGGGGTTAGACCTTGCGCGATTTGAAAAGATGCTTGGTCTTCCTGTTGAACCCTCTGACTCCTTGCTTGAACGTGTGACACGTCTGGTCGAGGCGGCGTCCAAGTGGGGCTATAGCATAGATGATATTGATAAGCAGCTTGGTATCTCCTCGGCTGCTGAAAATGGAGGTGATGACGCAAAAAAAAAGTAGTCGAGACGGGCAACGCTGAACCGTCACATGCTGAGGTTCGGGTGGTCCGTCGCTTCTAAGGTGTCCCTGTAGGCTCTCACGTTTGTACGGTTCGTCTTTGAGTAGTTGATGCGTTTTCTTCTCAGGTTTCAGGTAGTGATAACGTTAACGGCTCCCGTCTCACTACGGGGCGGGGCCAACCTTCACACAGCATTCACAAAGGAGTTACACACATGGCACAGTTAATAGGAAAAGTCAAGAACATGCGCGTCGTGAGTGGTGAGTACAAGTCTGGCAAGCGTCAGGGCGAAAAGTGGGAATTTCTCTCTATTGAAATCATTGATGAGGACTCCGGCGCGGTCTGGTCGTGTCAGATGCCTTCAGAAGATGAACAGTATGAAGAGGTGACACAACGCGGAAGCCTCGTCCATCATAAGGTCAATGTGATGGTGATGGGTCAAACCGCAAGCGAACGCGAATTGCCCGACAAACGCAAGGTCATGCAAATTCGCTCACAAATCACCGGTCTACAAGATGAGGGTATCGCGGTGCGTGGTGGTCGCGTTGCCTAGCGCGTAGCGCGTTCTCAATCGTGTGGTGTGTGTGGTTCTCCATGCACGCCACACGCCACACGCCACACTCCCATATCTACTATTTATTTACTAAAACGGTCTTATTTTCGCTTCATGATAGATAACAAAATGGTTATAGCTCGCTTTGTAGGGTGTGTCTATGCTCTCCTCTGAACTGGCTCTACAAGCGGATTGAAGGGCTATCGACGAGAAAGGGCTTAGAAAAAGAGGGCGGTATGATTGGATATCTCGACACAAGGACACTCGTATACTCGTCTCAGCATCATTACTGGCCTGTCATACACGCTTCTTCCCTTCTTTATACCTTATCATTCATAAATATTGCTGATAGAGGTTTTCTCTCTTTGTGGAGGCTTGCACATGTCGTATCCGCTTGAACATCTGCGTACCTTTGCCCGTCTGTGCATTGGTCGTCACAATGACTACGCACAACAACGGGGGGATGGGCGGTATACCCGTCTAGGTCGTCCGCTTACCTATGATGTGTTGCGTTTGCACCTGGACGGGGTGTACACGATAGGAACGTATGTCATCAATGAGCATGGGTTGTGTCGGTTCGCGTCCTTTGATGCCGATAGTGAGCATGGCATCGTAGACCTATTGGCTATTCAAGCTCGGTTACGTGATGACGGGATAGCATCCTATTTAGAAGGATCGCGGCGTGGTGGACACTTGCATATTTTCCTGATGGCTCCTGCACATCCTAATCTCCTTCGTCAGTGGCTTATGCCGTACTATCCTGGCGAGTATCGGGCTGGTGTCATGGAGTTTTATCCTCAGCAAGAGAATACTGATAGGCGGTATGGGTCCCTGCTCCGCGTTCCGCTCGGTGTGCATCGCATAACAGGTCGTCGCTATCCCTTTGTCTCGTTGCAAGGTGAGAAGCTGGTCCCAGTGGCGCGGACAGTTGGCGAGGCGTTGTCCTGGCTTTCTACTATCGAGCGGTCCAGCCCTCCGGCCTCACTCTCGTTTGATGAGGACGCATACACTCGGTCCTCCAACACCCACACCCATACCCTTCAAAAAAACGTAGGCACAACGAAACCGGACACGGACACGCTGACTATTCGGCAATGGTGCCTAGAGCAAGACGCTTTTTCAGTGATTAGTCGCTATGTGTCACTTGATGAAAGAGGGCTTGGCTGTTGTCCTTTTGGCTGGCACCATTCAGACGGGCGAGACACACATCCCTCGTTGTGGGTCTATCCTCCGGCGTCGGGGAATGTGGCCTGTTGGTACTGTCATGTTTGGAAGCGCGGCGGGTCGCTCTTTGACTTTCTGCGCTACTACTACAACTTGGAACCTCGCCTATTGTGGCATCGCATTTTATCGGGTGAACAATTCTAAGGAGGTGAGTATGGCTACAGAACAATGCTATCCCTGTACTGCCTATGGGCATGAGTGTACGAACGTTTCTGAGGTGCAACCAGTGGTTCGTAGGAAGAAAAAAGCAGACGTTCCTCTCTTGGATGCATGGCCTGAAGGCCATTGGTTCGATGTAGCGTTATGGTCGTCGTGGCCTTCCACCTTTCCGCACTATGTCTCGTATGTGGAGGCGTCGTCAGCATTTGATGCAGTCGAGCGGCTCATGCGGCATCATGGGTTCTGGAAGATAGCGTATGCCTCGGTACGTGCGTGTGATGGCTCGATTGTCTATCGGTGTCACAAGGTGTACCTCACGCTCTCACAAGAAAACGGGTCGTGATGGCTGCACTCCTGAGAAGTGCCGCAAGTAAACCGCACTTCTCAAAATACATTTCTCTTTTGTTTCTTTGTATTGTTGTATTTGATTGGAGGTGTGCCTATGGCAAGTCAGGTACAAGTGCTTGGCGTTGGTCTGGATACGCTGGTACTCAACATTGTTCCGACTGATCTCAATTTTCAAGTGGTGAAACGTCGCGTCGATGCCGATCTACAGCAAGAATTGACGGTGCTCAAACAACGTGCTCAGGATGAGGAAGAAGATATCCCCTCGCGGTTTGTCTTCAATGGTACAAACTTGCTCATGCGAACAAAAGGAAGTGAGGGCTTTAACTGGATACTGCATAATACGTCTTTGACAATTGCGGTTAATCGTGGCTCGAAAATGGCGATGCTGGCACAAGTGCGCTTTTCCTCTGAGTACCTGTGGTCGCTGGTTGATGGAACTACAAGGCGGCAAGACATCGGCAAGGGAATACATGATGTGCATACGTTCCTGATGACGATGTTTGGGGAATACATTCGGTGTCAACTCTCCTCCTGTGATCTCGCGGCTGATGTGGCGTATCTGGATTTCGGCACAGTTCAGGATATTAAGGAATGCTTTATCACTCGCGCCCAACTGGATGATGAGCGTCCGGTAGATATCCGCGAGGGGGATGATGGGATGCTCGATGGTCCTGACTCGATCAAACGACGATGGCGGCGGGTTACAGGTCTTCCCTTTGGAGCACGTAACGGGCAAGTCTCAGCGTTGTTCTATGACAAAACACACGAGATTAAATACAAGTCACCGGAAAAAGCGTGGTTGCTTGACTACTGGTCGAGCAAGTTAGATGAAAATAGGAAACCAGTGTGGGATGGTGTCTCTCCGGTGTGGCGCAATGAAATACGCTATAAGCGTCGAGCCTTACATGATTTCAAGGTAGAGGGGGTGTTTCATGGGATTGAAGATGTCTACGATTTAGAGGAAAAGCTTCCTGGTCTGTGGGCGTATGCGGTGGGAAATGTGGGCGGTGGTCCTGATGATTTGCCGGATGGCTGGCTGCGTTATGTGGTGCCAACCGATGATACCAACCGTTCGCGCTGGCCTGTACATCCTGATTGGGAAGTGATACAGGGAGCCTTCGAGCCGCTTGTAGTAGAAGAGTCGAACTATGAGCGGGAAGAACGGGAACGTGAAGAGTTGCTTCAGCAAGTAGATGAGGAACTCTCGGTGCGTCCGTTGGCTCCGACAACTTCAGTGAAACGTCCTTCTACTCGTCGGAAAAAAGTTGTTACTCCGGGTGCTCCAAATGTTCCGGCTCCAGTGCTTGATATGCGCTACTTCATACGCAAACGACATTATGAGGTCAATATGTATCGAATGGTCGCGCAGGTGGTCGGATGTGCGGAAACGACGGAAGCATGGCGGCGGCTCGGTCCTGATGATGTGCGGTTAGCTGATAACGTGAAACCTGATCTCTCGTCCACCTTCCGTTTCCTGTGTCGAGAAGCTGAGGCATACATAGAGGAAAAAGAGCGGGTGTTTGCTGAACGGGTGCAAAAGAAGCGTGTTCTGTATTCTGTCGAGAAGGTTACAGTATAGGAGGTGATTCTATGATTGATGACAAGGCACGTTCAGATGGTTATGCAACTGTTCATGCAGCACTCCATAGCTTGCGTACTCATGTGATTACCTTTGAAGAGTTCATGAGGATTGTTAAGGCAATCCGTAGGGACTTAGAAATAAGTCAGCAAAAAGCGGCGTGATTGTATCGTTAAGAGGATAGTTGAGAGAGCAACTACTTTATAAGTGGTTGCTCTTATTTTTGCCGTTTCGTGAAAGAATAGGTGAGTAAGTTCGCTTACCCTTTTTGACAGTTGGTAAAGAATGTAGTATTGTACATGTGTTTCAAATTTCAGAAGATGCGTTAATTGAGGAAGATTATGTCAACACCTGCACGTCGGCAATACTTGCAAATTAAGAGTCAATATCCTGATGCTATTTTGTTGTATCAAATAGGTGATTTCTTTGAAACGTTTGATAATGATGCTGTGACTGTAGCTAATGAGTTACAGATTGTACTTACAAGTCGTTCTCACGGAAATAATGAGCGTGTACCGTTGGCTGGCATTCCTATACACGCTCTGGATAACTACGTAGGTAAGTTAGTTTCTAAAGGTTACAAGGTTGCTGTTTGTGAACAAGTTGTTCATTCAGGAAAAATGAAAGGTCTTGATGGTGTCCTTGCTGCTAAAAATGATACGGATTGTGAGCCAATTTGTGAGCAGGTGGGTGAAGTAGGGCGGGGTGTTGTCGAGCGTGCCGTAACGCGCATTTTAACAGCTGGCACTCTCTCTGAACCAAATCTGCTCCCAATCAGGCAAAATAACTATTTGGTCGCAATTGCTCCTGGGCGTACTCAAACAGGCTTAGCAGCGGTCGATGTCAGCACGGGTGAATTTATTGTGACTTGGTTTACACCTGATGAACTTCCTGTCGCTTTAGAAGCGGAACTACAACGTCTTGCCCCTGTTGAATGCCTTTTTGTTGAAGGAAGCAAACAAGACGCCTATCAGTTTCCCTCTAAGACTGTTACGATCACTTCTTGTCCCCCATATTTCTTTCAGCAAGAGGCGGCTCAAACGCGCCTATGTCGTCAATTTGGTGTACAATCGCTCGATGCCTATGGCTGTGCCTCCGTTCCACATGCAATTTCGGCGGCAGGTGCTATTGTTGCCTATTTAGAAAAGATGAATGGTGCATTACTCGCTCTCTTAACTGGTCTTCGCTCCTACCGTACAACAAACTACATGGTACTTGATGCCCATACACAACGTAACCTGGATCTTCTGCAAGGCTCACGCAGTGGCACCGTACATGGGAGCCTGTTACACGTCCTAGACCGTACAATTACGCCGATGGGGGCACGGCAGTTACGCCGCACTATCACGCAGCCACTACTCGACCTAAGTGTGTTAGATGCACGGCTGACAGCGATTGAAGAATTGTATGAAAGTCCAGCATTGCGTAGCCGCTTTACTATGTGCTTGCAGGGATTAGGAGATTTAGAGCGCATATCTGGTCGTGTGCGCCAGGGAACGGCGGTACGTAACGAGGTATTAGGTCTGCGCAATTATCTCGGTGTTGTTCCGCAACTTCGTGATATATTGTTAGGTTGTGATGCACCCCTATTAAGAACACTTGCGAATGAACTAGATGCATGCCCTGATGTAACAGAACTTATCACACGTGCATTGGTTAATCCAGCCAACAGTGACGAGGATGACGATGAGAAGCGACTGATTCGCACAGGCTTTCACGCAGAACTGGACGAACTCTTCGCCTCTATTCGCGACTCACGACGTTGGATGGTATCGCTAGAGACACGCGAACGTGAACGTACCGGCATCAAATCGCTCAAAGTCAGTTTTAACAAGGTCTTTGGGTACTACATCGAAGTAACACGAGCGAATGTAAAGCTTGTGCCACCTGACTATATCCATAAACAAACGCTAGTGAACGCCGAACGCTTTCTCACTCCTGACTTAAAAGAGCATGAGGCACGTATTCTCAGTGCTGAAGAACGCATCGAGGAGATGGAGCGCAGCATCTACACTGACCTGCTTCGGCAGTTAAGCGTGTTTTATGAGCAGTTGATGACGACTGCTGTCGCAGTCGCCAGAATTGATGTACTTCTGAGCCTTGCAGAAGTTGCGGCGCATCAGGGTTATACACGACCTGTATTGGAACATGGCTATGGTTTAGAAATTGTCGGTGGGCGTCATCCTGTTGTCGAGTTCGCGCTGGACGGTGATGTCTTTATTCCAAATGATACACACCTGGAAGCAGAAAACGGGTCGAGTGTTGTCCTACTTACTGGCCCAAATATGGCAGGAAAATCAACCTATTTGCGCCAAGTGGCATTGATTACCTTGTTGGCCCAGATAGGAAGTTTTGTACCTGCACGCAGGGCACATATTGGGCTAGTTGATCGCATCTTTACGCGCGTAGGTGCAGAAGACGATATCGCGTCAGGCAAGAGTACCTTTATGGTGGAGATGGAAGAGACCGCAACAATTTTGCACCATGCCACCGCTCATAGCCTGATTATTCTTGACGAAATTGGTCGAGGTACGAGTACCTACGATGGTCTGGCGATAGCGCGCGCCGTTGTAGAACACCTGCATAGTGAGACGAGAGCGCGCACACTCTTCGCAACACACTATCATGAGTTAGCCGCGATAGCCAATGAATTGAGACATTTAAGTGTCTATACAATGGCGATTAGTGATGACGAGCAGAATAGCATTGTGTTTTTGCATCGTGTGATACAGGGAAGCATTGGACGTAGCTATGGTGTACATGTAGCAAAACTGGCAGGCATGCCACTCAGCGTAGTGCGGAGAGCAGAGAAGGTCCTACAACAACTAGAAACAATGCGCGATGGCGCACACGATGGATTTCCCTCTGAATATTCCTGTAACCAAGAAGATACGAGGAAATTGGTTGCTGAGAAGCAAAGCTCCTACGAGTGGCAAAGCGAGGAGGCCCGTGCCGTTGCGCTAGCCTTAGAGCAAGTAAACGGCACGACGCCAGATATGGATACCATCGATATATATGCTATCACGCCGCTTGACGCTCTAAATCTCTTATTCCTAATGCAGAAAAAGAAAAGTATAGCGCTACCATAATGAGTCAAACACAACATCAACCTTCACGTCTACAAGCACCACGTAGTCCACTGCTTGCACTCGCCCCCGACGTGGCCGAGCGTATCGCTGCTGGTGAGGTTATTGAACGTCCTATGTCAGTGATTAAGGAACTGTTAGAGAACGCGCTCGACGCTGGCGCACGAGAGATACGTGTCGAGGTACGCGGCGGTGGTCTGCGTCTCATGCGTGTTACCGATGATGGCTATGGTATTCCCGAAGACGAACTGGAACGGGTGAGCCTGCGCCATACAACCAGCAAAATTCGCAGCGTAGAAGACCTGAGTTGTCTACACACATTAGGCTTTCGTGGCGAGGCACTTGCCAGTATTGCCGCTGTCTCTGAAACAACATTGCTTAGCCGTGCTATTGAGACCGATAGCTTAGGTGAAAATCATGCTGCGTTATCTATAACGCTACGTGGTGGTGAAATTACACAACGTGGGCGGCGCGCACGGCTGCATGGTACGACGGTCACGGTACGCGATCTTTTCTACAATGTGCCAGCGCGTCTCAAGTTTATGCGTGGTGCGCGTACCGAGAACGGGCATATTTTTCAACTCTTACAACGCTATGCCGTAGGCTATCCTGCGGTACGTTTCAATCTCGTTATTGATGAGCATATCGCGCTACAGACAAGTGGCTCTGGCGATCTCGCTGTGACACTCGCTGAACTCTATCATCTGCCACTCAGTGAAATGCTCTATCCTGTGCGTATGAGCGATGGAACGCACTACACGCTTCATGGCTACATTGGCAATCGCGTATTAGCTCAGAGTAACCGCCAGTACGTCATGCTGTTTGTCAATGGACGCTGGGTGCAGTCTCGACCATTACAAGATGCTCTTGAAGATGGCTATCGAAGCCTGTTACCGAAGGGCAAGCATCCATTGCTTGGGTTGTTTCTTGAGGTGCCAGCCGATGAGATTGATGCCAATGTGCATCCCGCCAAAATAGAGGTGCGCTTAGAGTATGAGGACGCAGTTGTCGCTGCCCTCACGCAAGCCGTGCGAACAGTATTAGAGCAAAGTCCCGCCTTGCCAGAGTCGATACAATTTCCAGGGCCAGTGCTGGCAAACCAACGGCGTCTGCCAGGACCACGACGAAGAGGGCTGCGTGTCTCTGAGTCTGCCGAAGGCTATAAAGCTGAAACGGCTGCGCCTGGGACAACAGAGGTCGTTGGACAGTTACGCCCATTAGCACAATTGCAGCAAGCTGTGATTCTGGCTGAAGCTCCTGATGGCAGTCTCTATCTCGTTGACCAGCATCGAGCGCACGAACGCGTCATCTACGAGCATCTACGTCATGTGTATGCGGGAGGTCAGCAGCAAGAAGAGGCAGTCGAGGCACATCTGCTGCTTGAGCCTGTGATTGTCGAGATGAAACGCTATCAAGCCGACCTGCTAGAGCAGCGTCTTCCCATGTTGCGCGGCTTAGGCTTAGAATGCGAGCGTTTTGGCGGACGCAGTTTTCTGATACGTTCGGTACCGAGCGGTGAGAGTGGAGAAGGGCAAGAGCAACTCGTCGCACATCTGCAAGAACTCGCGGAAACTGCTGCGGAAGATAGCAACGATTGGGAAGACCATCTCTTAATCAACCTCTCCTGTCGCTCCGCAATGCGACGTGGGCGCGAACTAGGAAACGGTGAACAACTCGCGCTACTAAAAGCACTAGCAAACGTATCAGCACCCGCCGTATGCCCGCATGGAAGCCCTATCCTGCTGCACTACAGTCGAACGTTTCTAATTGACAAGTTTGATTGGTAGTGCTCTGACCTACTTCATTCAACAACCTATCGTAGGGACCACGTTTACAGCGTCCGAGGCGCAATTCATTGCGCGACATCGCGATATCTCCTACTTCGAGCGGTGCGAGGACGAATCTCGTGCGATAGAAAACGGCGTATCGGTCATTTAACACCTCTTTTTGTGCTATTGTATGATCTTAAAAAGATTCAAGAGAAGATACAAATATTTTTATCAATCCCACCATACGAATATAATGCGGTTCTCCTCGTCATGTCCTAGATTGCTATATTTCACCTCTATATCCTCTGGCGAAAGCACGGTAACTTCGTCAGCCTGCCAATGTTCTTCAATAAGCTTCTGCAACTGCTTTACTCTCTTGTCATCCGTCCAGATGTACAGAGTATCAGCAGGCCAGTCATTCCACCGTGTCGTTCTAAGCAGCGCAAGTTCAGCAGTAGATACAAGACTTTTACTGTCAGGAATTGGTATAGGCAGGCGTGTTGTAACAACACTATACCAAAGGTTACGCCAACTCAATAGATCACGCACAATAGCCTCACCATCAAGTAGGTTATAACGTGTATGGCGCAACAACTCAAACTGTAAGTGCTGTATCTCGTTTATAGACTCGTGCTGGTCGCTCATTGCAATGCACTCCGATTAAAGAATTCTTAATAGCTTTTTTAACGTCTAATTGCCTGTACAACTATTTCAGCTATGATGAGGAAGACAGCATCGAGCGCAACCAAAATGATCAGCGCGAAATCGACGCGCGAAGAGATAAAGGTGAGTACGTGCAGTGTGGCATCGAAGCGTTTAAGATACCAGATCAGCACTCCTAGAAGAATAATAACAAGGGTCATACTACCGACAAACCAGCGTGCCCCGTGCCAGTCCTGTCGACTGGGCCAGAGTTCAGAAGTGACGGTGAGGATGAGATAGGGAGCGAAAATAAGTGTCCACCAGGGCCAGCCGGGTTTGAGGAGTTGTAGATGCTGGTGAGCATCAAGTGGAAATTCCCATAGACTATAGCCAGTTGCAACCCAGTAGAGCAGTGTAAACACTGCAATGCCGCCAAAAAGTGGAGCCGTGCCGCTAAAGCCGTCTCCAATGTAGCTCATCAGGCGTCCCTGCGGGCGAACATACTGTACCTCGCCTAACTGTAGCGATTGACGGCCACTGATGCGTACAATACGCCCATCGGGACTTCGCTGCATCATCGGTTTGATACGAAACAGTGTAATGCTAGTAATACGAAAATCGAATGGTCGAAACAGCAACACAACAAGTGCGTGACTGAGTTCATGTAGAATAACTCCAGGAGCGTTAAACCAGAACCAGACAAGTAACCCTTTTTCACCTATGAGCCGATAGCCGATCTCGTCAACCCGCTTGCGTAACTCTTTACGTGTCAGACGAAGTAGCAGAAAGAGTACAACGACACCGCCAAGAATGAGCCACGGCTGATAGGGGGCAATTTGTGCCAGAAGTGCTGTATCAGTCATGCCTCACTCGCCCCTATCGTGTTCAACTATCTTAGGCACTCTCATTTCCTTTTTGCTTATCCAGTTCCTCATCTGCGACCATCTCCCTTGAGTGCTTCCGTGTATAATACACGCCCCATATACCAAAGCCAATTGAGCAGATAGACATCAAGTACAGTACCTTGTCGATACCCGCAAGGTCCGAGAAGACACCGATAAAGAGAATAATTGGTATCGCAAACGCATTATATAACATAAGCTGCAACGCGAGAACACGTCCCTTAATCCAATCTGGCGATTGCTCTTGCATTGCTGTTTGTGCAGGAATATTGACGAAATCAAGGCCAAAACCGGCACAAAACATAAAGAACGCAATTACAACCAGCAATAATGGATTGGCGTTCCACCCGTTGGGCTGGAGTATTCGTGCAAAAATTGTTGTGAGTGGTAAGAGCAGTGTTGCAACCGCTAACACCAGCGTTCCCGTAAAGATGGCGCGCGAACGTCCAATACGCATCGTGATGCGTGGCATAAAGATCGAACCAAGTACAAGGCCTATTCCTGCTGGTGCAAAGACGAAGGCCATAGCGCGTGGTGGAAGATGCAAGAGATTTGTCACAATCGGCGTAGCAAGTTCGCCAATGACCAGAATCAAGACACCTGCAAATGAGAGTTGTACAACCGATAGAAACAGGCGTTTGTTACGACGAATAAAACTCCACCCCTGCAGCATCTCACTCCATACGTTGCCCATGACGTTGAGCGCCTCGGTTGCAATCGGCGTGTTATCTGTTTTGCTTCTATGTGTTTGTGTTCCGGCCTTTTGCCTGAAGCTTTCCGGTGCAATAGACCCTACAAGTAAGGAGCAGACAAGGTAGAGAATGCCAATGATAGTATAGAGTTGTTCAACAGGGTGAACTGTAAATTGTGCAATAGTGAACACAGGTAGAACACTAAGCGCGATAGGAGCCAGGAGAATAAAACCTAGTGCCTGTGCGAGCATAAACGTGATATTGAATAGAGACAGCGCAGGCATCAATTCATCGTCGTTCACCAAAAGTGGAATAGATGAGCCTTCAGCTGGGGCGAAGAATTGTCCTATGACCGAGATCAGAAAGGTCAGGAGATAGGCTGGAACAAGCTGGTGGCGGTTGAATAAGAGCGAGATCACGAAAATGAATGTTGCAATAGCGCGTAGACAGTTACTTCCCCATAGGACACGTCGTTTGTCCATACGGTCAACAAATACACCCGCGGGCGCACTGAACAGAAACGCAGGCAGGCTAAAGCAGATGATGGCAAGTCCAACTAGGGTTGTTGAGCCTGTAACCTCTTCAATAAGAACCAAAAGTGCATAGTTGGATGCGTTAAGGATGGTCATAGAGATGAGTTGGGCCAGCCAGAGCCTGAGGAAGTTTCTCTTTTTGAGGAGTGTGAGAAATCCACTATTTTGGGTGGCTACAACCGCCATAACATCTGCTCCTTGTTTTTAAGCTTCATTGAAAAAATCATCGACAGGTTTTTCTAGGCGTGGCAATACCTGCTTAGTACGGCGCGCTACCTCTGAACGTGGCAGCAAAACGCGCCGCCCACAACGTTCGCAACGGAGACCAATATCGGCCCCAAGCCGTACAACCTCCCAATCAAAATTGCCACAGGGATGTTGTTTACGCAGGCGTAAGCGGTCTCCCAATTGAAACTGCATCGGTTCCATTTACTATAACTCTTTCTGAGAAAATGCGTGTTTCTCCCCTTCACCCTCGACTTGTATATGATGATATAAATGCTTGTCACGTATATACGTTTCAACCCCCTCTGGGGTCTGATATTTTATTGGTCTTCCTTCAAAAACTCTTTGACGTAAATCAGTTGCAGCAATTTCTAGTTGAGGAGCCTGAACTACAAGCAGACGTTGTAGAATGCCCGGAAGACGTTGCTCTAGCACCGAATTATATTCAGTGTCTTCCTCATAGCCGGGACGCCGAACTGCAACAAGATGTGTGACCAGAGTAAGTATATCTGAGGCTTTATACCACGTGTGTAACTCTTCCAGGCTATCCCAGCCAATGATAAAGCAGATATTCGTGTTTGCTCCCCATTGTGCTCTTAACGTGCGCAGTGTGTCAACTGTGTATGACGGCCCTACGCGCTCTACTTCTATGCGTGATAGAGAAAAATGAGGATTCGAGGCAAGTGCTAACTCAAGCATCGCTACTCTGTGTTGTACGTCAGTAATGACATGACCCGCTTTATGGGGTGGCTGTCCTGCAGGAATGAAAACAACCTCTGTAAGAGAAAGTGTTGCACAGACCTCCTCCGCAATGACAAGATGTCCGTAATGAACAGGGTCAAATGTGCCGCCCATCACACCTATATGTCTGACAATAGGTTGATCGTTATCTTGCTGTGTATCCAATGAGCATCCTCTTCTCCTCAGAAGCATCGTGTAGTGATGTAGGTATCAATTTTCTCTCTGCATCGTTTACTATACGTCACCAGCGGACTCTTTCACAACCAGTTCTGCGTTTGGCAGCGTCTTGTGCAAAGTATACATGACATCTGATACTGTCGAAAGCTCGCCTTGAGTAATCCAGAAGCGAATAGTCAGTGTAACCGTCGATGCCGTATAGTTGCTAATAAAAAATGTTGGTTCTGGTTCCACTGTCACATTCTTCAGTTCTTTTATCGCGCTCAATATTTTGTCTGGTGTCTCATCGTTCACATACTCCTCTTGTGGTAGTGCAACCGTAAGCGTTGCACGTCGCTCTCCATAATAGGTGTTGTTCACAACAATACTTCCAAACACAAAACTATTTGGAATTGTAACCTCTTCACCGCTCACGAGACGCAGTTTCGTCGCGCGAAGCTGAATATCTTGTACCCTGCCCACATAGGTAATGACGTTAGTCGTACTGATTTGGTCTCCAATACGAAAAGGTCGCTCGGCCAGGATGTAGACGCCTGCTACCAGGTCTTTCAGAATATCTTGTATCGACACGGTAACAGCAACAGTAAGTACGCTAATTGCGGCAACAGGAAACGTAAGCGATATATTCCACAGAGTGAGTATCCAGAAGGCTATAAAGGTGAGGATAATAAAGTAGAAGATGCGTCCAACAAGCGTACGGATATTAATGTCTATACGATTCTCGCCTAAACCACGAATAACGAGCCTTTGTACCGTTCGTGCAACGCCAATACCCAATGCAACGAGTAGTACTGTTCCAAGCAGATTTAAGAGTATATCTTGTAAGTGAATGTTCGTAAGGCCGAATTGTAGTTTGAGGATGTCCCAATAATAAAATATGAGCGGTGGATTCCATATGAGAGGAATACCAAAGCCCGCGAGCACAAGTGGTATCAGCGTGACAATGACACCTAGTGTTTGTATAATCCAGTTATCGAGAACCGTCTTTTCGAGGCGACGTACCAGTATACGACGAAGAATGAGACCAATCCCAAGTGCGACCCCTAGTGTCACTATCGTTAATACAACGCTCAATGCTATCGTCATAGTCGTAGTTATCCAAGCAGAAGAAATAGCAGCTAAAATCATCAGAAAACAAAAATCTCAACAATCTAATATGGTAGTATTTGGGGCATTATAACATATTCTCTTTTGAGGTCCTACTAGAAATGTAGTACACACAGTCACCGTTTCAAAAGTCGCAGGCAGACGTGGTGGGCGAAGAACGGGCGACCACAAGGGTGTGCGCGTTATTCGCCCAAAACCAACTTTAAAAACATTGTTCTATCTATAAGAATAGTGGCAATGAGCTACTTTGTAAAGGGATAGCAGAACCTTGAAAGGGTGATTGAAAAGTCAGCCGGGAGCATGACAGGGACAAGCCCTGTCACTCCGATATACGCGCAAGCGGTATGAGCGGGGCACAGGAGTGACAGGGCTTGTCCCTGTCATGCCCATCACGCAGGCTGCAATGACTTTTGAATCGCCCTTGAACCTTGATACTGCCGTACTAGTTCTTTCGTACTCACCTGTTTCCCCTTCGCCACCAAGCCACAACTCGCCGCAAGTACCCCTACAACCTGTTCTGGTGTCATTCCCTTATCTCGTAAAGGGTCGAGACCCATGCTTTGTGTTCGCTTTGAGAGGCGTTTTCCCTGTTCATCAACAAGAAGAGGAACATGGGCAAATGCAGGAACAGGAAAACCTAGTGTTTCGTAGAGCAGAATTTGACGTGCGGTAGAGGTCAGCAGATCGTTTCCACGCACAACTTGATTTATGTGCATGAGTGCATCATCGACGACAACGGCGAATTGGTAGGCAAAAATACCATCTGAACGGCAAACGATAAAATCACCAACCGTTTGTTGTACCTGTTGCGCAATAGGACCCATGACAGCATCAGTGAAGCTAACGACACGACTATCTTCGACACGAAAACGCAGCGAGGGACGACGCCCACGTGCTTCATACGCTCGGCGTTGTGCCTCGGTCAAATCTCTACATGTACCAGGATAACGGAGCCCATCTTCGGTACCTTGCTGAGGCGCACTTGCCGTATGCACCACTTCCGCACGACTACAATAGCAGGGATAGACCAGATCAGCATACCGCAAGCGTTGTAGGTAGTGCTGATAGATGACTATGCGTTCACTTTGAGTATAGGGTGCATAAGGGCCACCGCAATCTGGTCCTTCATCCCAATCGAGGCCAAGCCAATGCAGGTCGTCAAGCATTGGCTGTGTAACACCCATGCGTACACGGGGACGATCCAGGTCTTCAACGCGAAGCACAAACTGACCCGATTGTGTACGTGCAAAGAGCCAGGAGAGTAGAGCGGTACGCAAATTACCCAAATGCAATATCCCCGTTGGGCTTGGTGCGTACCGACCTCGAATACGTGTTTGTGTTAGATCAGGCAGCGCTCCGACCATCGACACGGTGTATTTTTCCGTCCCTCTTCTATAGGTGTAATGCCGAATTGTGCAAGCAGTGTTGTAAGTACACACAATGGAAGACCAACAACATTTAGAAAGCAGCCGTTGATGCGCTCTGTTGGCTGAAATTGTGGATGCTGAATGCCGTAGGCTCCAGCTTTATCCATTGGATCACCTGTAGCAATATAGGTATCTATCTCTTCCTCACTATAGGGGCGCATGAGTACAGGCGTGGTGCAACTTGCGCTAGAAAATTGTAGCTTGCCGCTCACCATCGCACATGCAACGACACCTGTAATCACCGAATGCCAGCGTCCACGAAGTGCGAATAGTAATTCACGGGCATGAGCAACATCCCGAGGCTTGCCAAGTATCTCATTATCGAGCAATACTGTCGTATCCGCAGCGATGATAAGCCTATTATTGGCTTCAGTAAGAGTTAATGCTGCAGTTGCCTTGTGTTCTGCTGTCCACTTTGCCGTCTCCTCTGCTGGCCCCTGATAAGTAGCCTGAATCGTATCTTCATCAACTGGTGAGACGCCGACGGTATAGGGCAGGCCAAGCGATGAGATGATTTGACGACGGCGTGGTGAGGCCGAGGCAAGCAACAATGGTAAGAATAAAGTCATGAGTCTACGCGCTCCAAAACCGTTACACACTCAATATGCGCCGTTTGGGGAAACATATCAAGTGGCTGAACTGAGCGTAAGCGATAGGTAGGATGAACATGGCATAGAATATTCAGGTCGCGTGCTAATGTTGACGGATCGCAGGAGACATAGACGATGCTAGCCACCGGATGTTGAATAAGCGCATCAAGTACCACGTGTTGGCAACCTGCGCGTGGTGGGTCAATCACCAGTCCATCTAGTCCCGCCGCAATATCTGGTAGCACATGCTCGACTTTGCCCTTGAGAATATCGACATTCTCTACATCACGCAGATTCCATTGTGCATCGTTGATAGCGCTCGCAGACTCCTCAATGGCGATAACTTTTCCAACATGACGTGCCAATAAAAGCGCGAACGTTCCCACGCCACAATAAGCATCAACAACCGTCCGTTGCTTGGCTTGCTCTTCCGATTGCTCGTGCACAGAGAGCAAACCTTGCAAAACCATCTGTCCCATCTTCTCAGCCTGTGCCGTGTTTGTCTGAAAGAACGAGCTAGGACGAATACGAAATGTTTCTCCACTCAGTATCTCGTCCATCGTCTCTGTGTGTACATCGAGTCCTTTATCCGCAAGCTCCTGAGCCACTTCTTGCGTTTGCGCTGGCTGAATAAGCATTTGTTCGCTTACCGCACCGCAACGAATAAGGACTTGTGGTTGGGGATTCGTATGCTGGCTCAACACACTCAACGCTCGATTGATCTGCTCCTGTGCGATAGGACAGGCCGCGAGTGGTAGAACACGATGTGTCCCACGCGCCGTGAGCCCCGGTTGTCCACTGCGATTGACCGAGAAGCGCATATGGTTACGGTAATGCCATGGAATATCGCAAGGAACTGTTGGCAGCAATGGCGGGTTCTCGAACCCCCCAATGTCGTGCAAGAGTTGCTGCACAACACTACGCTTCCACTCTAATTGGGCCTCATACTGCATGTGTTGTAATTGACACCCGCCACAGGTGCCAAAAACAGGGCATGGAGCCTGTACACGTAGAGGAGATGCCCGATGTATCTCAGTGATCCAGACGCGGGGAGGACGCTGTTTCCAACGTCGGCTCCGTCGTCCGGGGCGTGGCTGCAAAGGAGTTTCAACGGCGATGGTGACGGATTCCCCTGGTAAGCCAGCAGGTACAGAAAGCGTTTGCGTATGTTGCTCGCCTGTTTCATCCTGCTCGACAATTTCTGCCACTGCATCGCCTTCGCGCGTTAAGGCCCCAAGTGTGACTATGTGGTAGGTAATACTACGTTCTTGCTGTTCTATCATCGTCTCTTTTTTGACTTTTTTGACCTCGAGCCAGGTGAGCGCTGCTGCTGTCGCAACTGTTCTTTCTGCATGTCGATGACCTGGCGTACAACCTGCACAATTTCCATGTCTGAGCCGCTCTCTTCGGCCCCTTTAATGCTTTCCTCAGCTTTGCGCAGATCGCCTCTACTGATGTAAATCATTGCTTGTGCAGCTAGAAGGTCTGCCGCAAAAGGATTTTCCACCAGCCCACGCTCTAGTATCTTCGACGCTGCTGTATCGTTACCCTGATCTATATAAATTGTTGCAAGCTCAGCATAGGCATCCGTTGTTGTTGGATCAACTTCAATACTCTTGAGGAAACTTTTTGTTGCCGCATCCCTATGTTGAAGTGAGAGTTGTATATCGCCAATGCTGTACCATACACCGGATAGATCAGGTGCAAGTTCAGCCACACGCTGGTAATGTGCCAGTGCCACTTCTGGTTTATCTTGTACGAGAGCGAGATGTGCTTTGCCAACTTCGACGATTGCCTGTTCTTGGGGCTCGCTTGTTAACGTTCCCGCTTGCTCGAGCAATGCTGCCGCTTCATCTTGTTTATTTTGTTCCATTAACAACTCAGCCAGGTGAACATAATCAGAAACTGCATTATCTATAGCAATAGCGTCGCGGAGCGCTTGTTCTGCCAGGGACATGAAGCGACTACTTACGGTATCTTCTGCATCTTCTATATCTTCATCTTCTATATACTCATCTTCTGCCAGGTGAGTGTATATGGCACCAAGTGAGCGTAGCGCTTCACCGCGCTGTTCAGGGAAGCGTTCAACCGCAATCGCAACATATGCCGCGGCACGCTCCATGTCATGTATGACTACCGCTTGTTGCGATGCGAGTTTATATGTTCCATCATTCTCTGGTATGCGTGCAATCAAGGCATCACAATAATGCAAAGATTGTTTTGTGAACCATACAACCTCTTCTGTATACATATCAAGCCTGTCATCGTCAAGCTCATTCTCGTCCTCATCGTCTTCTACATCGTCCTCATCGTCCTCATCCAATTCCTCTGACATGCCTTGTATTTCTTCCGCGATTTCTTGGAGGCGATCTTCAATTTCTTCTTCTGAGAGTTGTAGAGCCTCAGCACCCTTGTCGCGTATGCTCAAAATGCGCAACTCATCATCTTCGACGAGGAACGTGTAGCCTGCCCAGAACCAATGTCGCCCTGTTGCTGGAAGGACAAGCGTTGCGGTTGGTAGTTCTGGAATACTACTGCTACCTGGCACATCTTTCATTGTGAGCGACCAGAATGCATCCAGTTCCTCTGCACCATTATCGAGGTTATCTGGCAGATCCTCAACATCAGCTTCAAGGCCGTAACCAATATCAACCTTGACAAGTGCTGGTTCGGCCTCAGCAGCCCATGCTTGACGGCGAGCTACCCATTCATCACTTGAAAGTCCTTCGCGCAGAGGGCTAGATGCAGAGAGCAGATTGTACGCAGCTTCAAACTCTCCCTCACCCCAATGATTAAGAAAGTGTTCGACGACATTTTCATCATCCAGAACGTCGTCCTCTTCGTCGAATACATTCGTTTCTAATACATCACTCAAGGACAAAAGCGTCGGGATCTGCCACTCTGGGTAGGTGTTTTTTCCCTCAAGACGAATGAGTGAACGTCTAGCTTCCTTACGAACCTCTTTTTGGGGTGCATAGGTGTTTATGGCAAGCGAGATATCCGCTGCTGCTGTTGTGTTCTCTTTTGCAAGTGCCTTGAGTACACCTAGCTGGGTGGCATCTGATAGAGCAAAGATAGGGGATAGGACGGCTCCTACCTGCTCTTCGTTTCTACTTGTACTGAGACTTTTGGCAATCTGACGATATTGTGTCAGGACTTGCTGTATCTGTGCATCCTCTTGTGGTGTTCTCTCTGGCTGGAAATTGCCCTTGTTTGAGTTTTTCTGTCCCACAATAACCTCTTTTCCGCTATAGTGTAGAATAGCGTTGTTAACGTTTCTTTGTTTTCTCATTCATGTAATCACGCACAGTTTGCACGATTTCTAAAGACGGGTCAAGAGCTTCGGCCTCTTGCAATTCATGTTGTGCATTGCGTGTTTCGCCTAACTCGAGTAAGAGTGACGCGTAGAGAGCATGAAGATGAGCCGACTCAGGGTTGGCGCGTACTCCCTGTGAAATGATTTCTCGTGCCAGTCCTCTATCGGGCCTATTCATATAAATGGCTGTAAGTTCAGAATAGGGACGGATATCCGTTGGTTCTATCTCAATTTCACGCTTGTAGTCTTTCTCAGCCTCTTCAAAGTTGCCGAGCAGACGATTGGCAAAGCCAAGACTAAACCAGATACCTGGATAGTTGGGATCGATCTCCGTGACGCGCTGATAGTGAGGAATTGCCTCGGTCATGCGTTCGCGCCGCATAGCGATATTGCCCAATCCTGCTTCAATTGCCTTCTCTTCATCAGGTGTTTGTGTCATGCTTTGTGCATTGAGCAATTCTGCCTCTGCCTCATCATTGCGCTGCATGCTAATATACAGTTCGCCTAGCAGCATGTGACCTGCTGCTATATCTTGCACTTCAATTGCCTCATGCAGCGCAGCCTCGGCACGCGCCAAAAACAGCGTTTCACGTTCAGGAATATTCTGTTGCCCATAGCTGTAGGCAAGCTCTACAAAGGTTGCCCCCAAGCGTCGAAGCAGTTCTCCCTTGTTTTCTGAGAAGCGCTGTATCATGCGTTCAAGGTAAACCACAATGCGTTCGAGATTGCCAGAGAAAACGGCACGTCTATAAGCCTCTTCGTTAATCTGACGATCTAATGGTAACTTGACGAGCAGGGCATCATAGAAATGTAACAATTGTGTGACACGCCATGTAAGCTCTTGCATTAAAGCGTTGATATCTTCATCCTGTTGCTTTACTTTAGCCTCAATCGCATCTTCGTACTCTTTGATGCGCTTTTGCAGTTCAGTAATCGAGAGACTCTGAACATTAGCGCCCTCATCAGTACTCTGCTGAATACGCCAACCTTTTGGGGTACGCTCAACCGCATAGCTTGTCCAGAACCAATGTCTGTTCGTCTCTTTATTGATTGCCGTACCCATTGGAAACTCGCGTAATGTGCCACCAAGTGGTGTATCGGCAATTTCAACAGACCAGCCAAGTTCTATATCTTTGCGTGAAGGAGTACGGCTGAACGGAGAGGCGGGAATCCAGAGCGCGCTCTGACTACGCTCACGCTCATGCACAAAGCCCAACTCCAGACGGGTAGGATGAGCTTCGTCATTCCACGTACGATGTCGCTCAATCCACTCTTCCCGTGAAAGACCATTGCGGATATTACTGCCCTCTGTCAACAAATCATAGGCCAGCCCATAGTCACCGAGTGACCACGCACCAAGAAAGTTGACGATGGTTTCCTGGTCCTCTAGTTCTGGATTGATAAAGGTGTGCCCTCTATCTTCACCAGCATCAGCAACCTGTAAGACAAGTTGATTGATGGTTGGAAGGCGGTTGCGATACTCTTTGCTCGGCTCGCTACTCCGCCATGTATTGATAGAAAGTGCCTCTTCAAGAAGACGTTTACCCTCAGCAAGAGTGCAATCAACAACAGAAACATCAGGAAGTTTTGCACGCATGTCAGCAATGCGCTGTTCCGCGGCACGTCTACCTAGTACATCGGCGAAGGCATCCTTGACTCCCTCTTGCCAAAAATCGAGCAAAAAGCCAAGAATGCGTACTTCACTGTAATCATACCCCTGTTCCCAGAGCAGCAATAGCTGCATCTCACCCTCTTCACGTGTCTGGGTGACAGAGCCTTTCCAAAAGCGTGGCGCGTGAGATACATTAACTTGAATAGCTGATGCCTGTGCAATAGGGGGTGTCCACTGCGAGTAAATCTTTGCTGCATCAAGCCGCAAGAGCGAGCGTCGCGCCTCTTTGCGTACCTCTTTATTTGGGCTAAATGCGTTAAGTGCTGTCAGCACGTCGGCTGCGTCTCCCGTCTGTTCCTTTGCAAGGGCTTTCAGCAGAGCCATCTGTGTGGTTTCTGAAAGGGAGGTAATGTCATAAAGCGCGGCTTCTGTCTGCGCCTGTGTAGTGCTGCTGCGTATATGTTGTGCTACTTCTTGATAGAGTTCAAGTACACGTTGTAGCTGAGTATTTTCTTCATCTGAAATGATCGTATCATTTTCATTTTTTCGTGCCATAATGTATGTTTTCTCTCCTCGCTTTGTCTACGCAACGGTACGATTGTACCACGAAGCGCTCAAAGAGTCGAGAAGCATTCCATAAGAAACAGGGCTATCTAACAGTCCATTGAAGAGACGACGGGCGACCACAAGGGTACGCCCCTACTATATACTCTCGCGTGCTTTGCACGTCCTGTATAGTAGGGGTGTACCCTTGTGGTCGCCCGTTGGTCCCCACCCTGTCTTTCAGCGGTGTTTGAGTAGCCCTGAATAAGAATGTGTATGCTTGATCGTTTTTAGAAACATTTTTAAGCACCGGGCAACTGCATTGCTGCATGGAGACTCACAGGTGCTACAACAGCAACGGTTTGTCCTTGCTCTTGTCTGTCATCTGATGGAGTTGCTACAAATTTTCTCGATGCAGGAATTGTTTTAGCTGCCATCAGAATATACAGTGGAAACGCGGCACAGTAAAAGTATGAAGGCAGACTGCGCCATGCCAGGAAGAGCGGTATAACCGCGAGGAGCATCACCGCTTCTGAATGCTTGCGACAAATGCGCCAGTACCAGACCAATGAACCAAGCATTGCAACCGCTTCGAGCATAGTATAGACATGCTGTGGTAGGTAGGGAAGCAAGTGAGTAATACTCAGGCCAACAATGCCAACACCCATCGGAAACATTAATGGGTCGAGAGGTGCCATGATACCAGCAAGCCATGCCTGCGTATTCCATACTATGAATGGCAGGTTGAAAGCAAAGAAGAGACTGCCCGCGATAGTCAGGCGATAGAACGTCTCTTTAAGGCCGTATTGACGAAACATTAAGATAGCATAAAAAGGTACAAAAAACCACGCGGTTTGTTTCGTCGCCAATGCCACGCCTAAGAAGATTGCAGAACTCCAACGACGATTGCGCAAGAACCAGGCCATCACAACGAGCAGCATGCTAAACACGTCGAGGTTGCCCCCAACTGTAGAGGTCCACATTGGCACATTAGCTAATGCAAGCAGAAGTACCCATGGGCGTAGTTCACTCCGTGCTAATTTCCAAGCGACCGCAACCAGGAGCAGGTAGTTAAACATGTAAAATGGTAACACGTTGTAGTCTTTGAGCAAGACGAACGGTACGAGTGTCAGGAAAGAGAGTGCAGGGTAGCTCACCTTTGACTCAAATTCAGACATGTTTTTCGCTCGCAGATCAGTGTCAAGCACAGACCAAAGATCGCTCATAGATGGATAATCTAAACGATTCTTGAATTGCCCTGTTCGTAGAGGGGTCGTCCAATCAGGTTGAATTGGAAAACGGCGCGCAAGATCAATCATATTAGAGTCGGTATAGGGATTGCGCCCCTCGATCAGCAAAATAGCCGCATTTGTGTCAAGCGATGTGCCATCATTAGAGAATTGTGGTGGCAAAAGACACATCCATATGCCACGACCTAGCTCAATTCCACCTGCAATTGTAAGAAGAAGCGTGCAAATTAGCAATATACGTTGTAAACGCGTTGGATGCTTTTGTGTATAAAGTGCTTGCTTACGTGCTGGACGAAATGCCATCCAAATAGCATAAAAACTTCCCAGGATGAGCGTCAGAGGTATAAGTGAACCAAAGGGCTGTATAAACGGAAAGTACCAGTTATGATCTATTTCGTTGATTGCTTGTAAGATCAATGCGAGGCCGATCCAGGTGGCCCGACGTTGTAGTTCGACGATGAGACGATTATCAGGGGACACATCTTCGGTGAAGAAGTATTTCATCCACCTGTATGACGGCCAATTCTGATGCTTTGCTTCTGGTCGAGTCCTCTGCAGCGGGACAGATCGCTGTTCCGTAGTTTGCATATGCATGCGCGTGAGCTTGTGTGTACGCGCTTTACCTCCCGTCGAAGTACCGAGAAGATTGTATGAAGTAAGCTTACAAGGAGTCTTCTCGGCCCACGTCTTACAACGAAGAGGAGAAGAATTGCGTCACAAATTGCAGGGGCCTGGTTGAGCTATAACGTCAGGCGGAAGTACAGTTCGCGATGTTGTAGCTCAAAGCCAAGTGCTTCATACAGGTAAATTGCAGAGGAATTGTGTTCCCATGTATGCAGATCAAGAGCGTCAAGTTCTTGTTCCGTACGGGTCTCCATCCTTCCAGGGGAAACGGATGAAAATGCAGGAGACCGCAAGGGTCTCCCCTCCATCTTCGTGGACCCCGACGTGGAGGGGAGACCCTTGCGGTCTCCCTGTTTCCCCCTAATGGACGGAGACCCTTCCGTGCGGGCAAATGTAATATAAAGATGTCCTAGCATAACACATTACAACGAATACTTACGGTTCTTTTCTACGTGGCAGCATCAGCAAGGATATCAATGCATAGCCTGCACATGCTAACAGGAGAAGAGCGTACACAATATTTTCTCCATCCCCTTTAGGCGTGTTTAACGTTGTGACACCAAACCAGAGCAGAGAGAGTCCCCACCATAAAAAGCCAGCAAAAACAATAAAGAGCAAAATAGTGCTCATGAGTTTCTTGTTCATCTATCATAAATCCTTTGGGCAAGCGAGGAAGGTGGCTTCCCTATATATTTTCATCTCTATTATAGCACAAGTGCGTCATACACCACCTCATGCACAACCGCCCGAAATCTTCCCCAATCATGCCAATTTCCAGCGATCTCACTACTCTGTTCGGGTTGCACATGTCTTAGATAATCCGCCAGCTTTGGCAAATTCTCGACTGCAATCTCGCGAAACGCTTCTACCCGTTCGTCTTCATCTATCACTCCTAGCGTACCCCCTACTTCGTCAAGCAAGAAGGCGAAGGTGTAAAAGACAGGTGTTGTTTTTTCGCGATTGAGAGAATAGGCAATCGCCGCCAAAAAGCGGTTCACCTTGACTTCTAACCCCGTTTCCTCATGCGTCTCACGTAGCAGCGCATCATATACACGCTCTCCATGATTAATGCCGCCTGTCAGCAAACGATAGGCACCTTTGGGATAAAAGGTTTTGATCATGGTTATGAGATGCCCACTGCGCCTCCGCACAACCATACATACCTCACCATAGCGGTCAGTTTTGTTTAATGGATCGAACGGTGTGTCGATACTGAGATCAACTGTACAAACCAGTGGTGTACCATAGGTGGAAGCAAGCTGTGCAAGTTCGTCCTGTATCTCCTGCGAAAGCAAAGGAAACATGTGCAGCGTCTCCATGTTCTTATTTATTGAAGAAGACGTTGTGCAACATGTACACCGTCTTCGAGGGCGAGGTGAGCGCGGCCACCAACAAAGGCATCACCACAGAAGGCAAGGCCAAGAGGCAGCGTAAGTGCAAGCAAGGCATCCGCATCCGCCTTCTCCGACGGAAGTGCATAACGCCAATATTGCACATCGGTAAAGATAGGTATTGTAAGTTGCTCATCCACCAATGTGGAGACGTGCCGCGCGACATCCTGAAAGAGAAAAGTTTCTAGCATCTCTCGATGTTCTTTACTGTATGAGGGAGCCATTTGCGCAATCAAGAGACCTGCTCCCTCCGGTGTCCGTTCCTGTGCTTTTTCATGTTCCCAGGCCAACCAGGAGATGGGATGTCCCTTATCAGTGTTGACGAGTGCATAATAGGGACGTGTCTGTGGCGTGGGTTTGTATCCCAGCATAACACAGATAAGCGGATTGTATTTCGCTTTTCCTAGCTGTGCACTGATGGCTTTGCCACGTCCATCCTCAAGTGTAGTGGGTGTAGTGGGTGTAGCAGCCTGTTCACGGATGGCTTTGCCATGTCCATCCTCAAACTGGCTGGCCTCGATCAAGCTAATAGCCTGTGCAGCTGGAATAGTGATGAGCAGTTGGTCGAAATTGCCCAACTGCTCGTTGCCTGCCCCAAAAATCTGCCAACCTGCCGCTGTCTGTTGTATACGCCCAACCAGTGTTTCGAGGTGAACATCTAGATCCTCCGCCATCCGTTTAGAAAACGAGGTAAAGCCGCTGCGATATGACCATTTAGGGTCTGCATTCTGTTTTGGATCGCCTTCCTTTATATGTCCTGCACTATCGAAAATCCACACAGGTTTTGCGATGTCTATCAGGTCAGGCGTAGGAAATCTTTTTGTGATCCATTCTGTACTTAGTTCGCTGCCACCCTTGAAGTATTGCGCGCCATGATCGTAGATAAAACCATTACGTTTACGTGTTGCGGCACGCCCACCAACGCCATGACTCTTTTCAAAAATCGTGACGGTACGACCAGCATCTTGTAATGTATGGGCAGCGGCGAGGCCACTCATGCCTGCACCAATAATAGCTACTGAAGTCATATGTATTTCTCCCTTGCCTCTTATGTGCAGGTCTGTAGCCAAGTTCGTTGAAGCCGACAGTGGTGGCATGACAGGGACAAGCCCTCTCACTCCTCTCCTCGCAGTCGCATGGCGGAGCCAGCTGTTGTGTCCATCGTAGAGGAATGACAGGGACAAGCCCTGTCACTCCTCTACGATGGACACAACAGCCCTGCTCTTATGTATGCTTGCCTTGCCATACTTATGCGTGCTTGCGGGTCTCTTTCCAGAGGAACGAGCGTGCAAGCATCTCTTCCGCGCTTTTCATCGAGAATTCGGTGACGTTGCCGCCCATAATATGCGCAACTTCACGCACACGTTGCTCTGGACGCAGTTCGTTGACAATCGTCATCGTGCGATTGTCGAGAATCTGCTTGTTTACATTGTAGTGCGTGTCGGCAAATGCGGCTATTTGTGGCAGGTGTGTGACGCAGATGATCTGGTGGTTACGTGTGAGTTGCCACAACTTCTCGCCAACAACCTGTCCGCTGCGACCACTAATACCAGCATCAATCTCGTCAAAAATGAGCGTTGGAGTCGCGTCTGCATCGGCAAGAATGGTCTTCAGTGCAAGCATAAGACGCGATGTTTCACCACCAGAAGCAATCTTAGTGAGTGGCTTAAATGGTTCGCCAGGATTGGGGGCAATCAGGAACTGCACATGATCAATACCTGTTGTGTCACAGGCATAGAGCATCTCTTGCTCGTCATTGACAGTCGCAGGAACACCGTTTTCGTCGGGAACTTGCATCATTTCGACCTGGAAACGCGCACGACGCATATTAAGGTCGTTTAGTTGCTCTTCCATCGAAGCTGCTAATAAAAGTGCTGCTTTCTTACGCCGCTCCGAAAGCTGCTGTGCAATCTCACCTATCTCCTGGCGAAATTGTCCATCCTGCTGTTGCAGTCGAGCGATGAGCTCGTCACGATTCGTGATCGTGTCAAGTTCGGCTTGATCTTCAGTGGCACGCTGTAAAATCTCTTCAATCGTGAACCCATATTTGCGCCTGAGTTTAGAGATAAGGTCAAGCCGCTCCTCAATCTCTGCAAGGCGGCGAGGATTGTCCTCAATATCGGATTCATAGCTGCTAATGCTTGCTGCAACGTCTTCAAGGTGATAGATAGCTTCTGCCAGGTTATCAGCCTGCTCTTCCATACTATCATCAAGGCGTACCAGATCGGCTATACTTCGTTGTGCAATACGTAGTTGGTCGAGGGCTGGTTTGAATTCATCACTACCGATATCGGAACCTTTGATTGAGGCATAGATAAGTGTGCAGAGTTCACGCAGTCGCTCAGCATTGTTAAGTATCTTGCGCTCGGCTTCTAGCTCGTCGATCTCGCCTGCATGTAGCTCGGCTTTCTCAATCTCATCGATCTCGAAGCGCAGAAATTCGGCGCGCCGAATCTGATCGCGCTCATTTTGCTGTAACGATTGCAGCGTCCTGCGTGCATTACGCCATTCAGAGACCTTCGTAGCAAGTTGCTCACGTAGGGGAAGTGTTTCAGCATAGCGGTCAAGGAAATTGACGTGTTGTTCTGGACGCAGCAGGCTCATATGTTCAGTTTGCCCGTGAATATCAACGAGCCAGCTCGCCACCTGTTGCAATACCTGTTGTGAGAGGGCGCGACCATTGATACGTGCAACGGTGCGTCCCGAACGATGAATGTCGCGCGAGAGAATTAAATGTCCATCTTCTGGCGTGATACCATACTCGTCGAGCAGAGTAGCAAGTGCAACATGCGCGTCCGCACTATCTACATCGCCTTGAGTATTAATTTCAGCTTCGTCAAGTGCCGCAAACAATGTCCTATTGGAAGCTTCGTTTGAGGTATCGAGTTCCTGCCATTCCGCACTGAGTGCTGGAAGTGCGTCGATAGAGAAGACACCTTCGACTGTAGCTCGTTCGCAACCTGCGCGCACGAAATCGGCACCAATTTTTCCACCGAGGAGTGCATTTACGGCGTCAATGATAATTGATTTGCCAGCACCTGTTTCACCTGTAAACACATTGAAAAAGCGATTCAGGTGGAGGTGCAGCGTATCGATGATGGCAAAGTCTTTGATGTGTAATTCAAGTAACATGTTCGTCTTCGGTAGCTTTTGTACTATCATTAATTAGTTTTTGCGTAATAACCTGATAAAAATAGGTCGCTGGTCTGCGTCTCAAAAATTGAGCCTCATATTCGCTTCTTTGAATGGTGATAGTTGCGCCATCTTGAATTTCGCGGTTCATCTGTCCATCTGCCGAAAAGACACCGGATTGCGAGTTTGTGAATATTTGTATCTTTACTCGAGCTTCCGGTTGCAGGATCAAAGCGCGATCAAAGGCAAGGTGCGGCGCGATAGGTGTAAGCACAATGCTCTTCACTTGTGGATGTAACAAAGGACCACCCACAGCCATATTATAAGCGGTTGAACCTGTTGCCGTCGAGAGTATCATACCATCTGCATACGTATTGCTATAATGATGGTCGTCTATCCACACCTTCATGTTGACCACGCGCGGCCACGTGCCACGAGCAATGACGATATCGTTGAGCGCGAGAAAGTCCTCTTTTTTGCCATCTTGCTCAAGAACCGCGTGCAATAATGCTCGATTGTCGGTCCATACAGAATGATCGCGTTCCAGGTAGTGATCAAGTTGCGAGGTAAGCTCGTTCGGCTCCAGTTCTGTGAGAAAGCCTACGCGCCCGAAATTAACTCCCACAAGAGGCACATGCGCAATCGCACAGAGACGGGCAGCATTCAGGATGGTACCATCGCCACCTAACACAATGACCACATCGCATCCGTGGAGCGAAGGATCATCCCCCTCTTCCATCTCTTTACTAATGTCGATGATGCGAACCTCATGACCCTGCTGCTGCAGCATAGGAGCAAGTTGCGCAGCAACATTTGATGTTTCCTGTTTACGTCCCTGATAAAATATGGCAATCGTATTCACAAAACTCTCCCAATTGGCTCCTGGAATGGTTGTGATGCCCTTTGGAGTAGGGAGTTGACGAGCACGTAGTGCCGCCCTTCCATCTGAAGCCACTGTAATGGTACGTCATAGGTCAAAGCTTGTCAACTATGCTCACTAGATAGACCAGGGCTGTTACAAAGTTCGTTGAAGCCGACCATGGTAGAGGAGTGACAGGGACAAGCCCTGTCACTCCTCTACCATGGTCGCAACAGCCCTGCTGGATAGATGTATTGCGTAGGGGCCTGATTCATTACGTCATCGTTCCGCGTATGATGCGGAACGATGACGTAATGAATCAGGCCCCTACACATCTAATCTCTCTTGTGCGAACCAGAAGGCGTCGTCTTTAGACTGAATGATGCCGTCGGCTCGCGCTTCCGCGATCTGCTCCAAAAGTTGACCAATAATGGGGCCGGGTTCCAGGTTGAGTTTGCGCATCAGTTCTTCTGGTTGCACGAGATGTGGTGGAAGTGTGACTTCACGCTCACGTATGTAGCGTGTGAGCAGGAGTCGTACCGTCGCCAAATGATGCTCCCAGGCATGGGTGAGCGGTTCAGGACCACGCATAGCAAGATGATCGGCAAGCGAGACAAGTGCAACTGGAATACCGACTGGCCCTAAATCCACAAAGTAGCGGCGTACCGCGCGCTGCGTGATAATATCGTGACTCAATTGTCCTGGGCGCATGTGGTTGGCAACAATCTGACGAATGAGCCGGGAATCCTGTGTACTCAAACTTAAACGCCGTGCGATACTTTGAACGAGTGGGACACCAGCCTGGGGATGCCCATAAAACGTGATTTTCCCATCCTCATGTATGACCTGTGTTGTTGTCTTGCCAATGTCGTGCAGCAGTGCCGCGATTTTCATAACTGGTGAAGTCATACTTGCGTATTGAAAATATCCTTGTTGCTCGGCCTCATGCAACAATGCTTGTATTGCCACAAGATCGCCACGTCCTCCATCTAACCGTGTCTCTTGTATTTCCTCTGCGGTCAGATGAAGCGTTGTCGCCAACAGTTCAAGTGCCGCAACCGTCTCTATAGAATGCTCAAATACGTCCCAATGGTGTAATCCTGGCTGCATCATGCCACGTGCAGGAATAAATTCAGGAAACAAGGCAATAAAGAGGTTATATGTGTCAAGCATACGCAGGCAAGAAGTTGCACCGTCTGGTTCCAGGATAGCATAGAGTTCCGCGCGAACACGTTCGGGAGCCGTGAGCAAGAGCAGTGCAGCGTCACGTTGAAGAAGGTGCTTCGTATGTTCATCAAGACTGAGGTTGTAACGTGTCGCAAAACGAATGGCACGGAGCATACGCAGAGTATCTTGTTTGAACACGTCGTCGTTGACTACTCTAAGCAAGTGTGCCGTGATGTCTGGCGCGCCAGAAAGCGGGTCTATGAGAAGTAGAGAAGTATGTTGTTCTATAAAGGAACGGACTGCTTCAGGAAGTGGAGTGGCAATAGCATTAAGTGTAAAGTCGCGCTGGCGCAGGTCGGCTTCAATAGAGCGACCACGCAGAGGCGCAATATCGAAAATAATCTCTCTCTCTTTTTGCTTAACAGTGATGCGGCTAGCCTTTTCATGCATATGAGCATAATAGCCACCAAGTTTATTCGCCAATTTACGTGAGAGGGTTGGCGCATCGCCAGTGGTGACAATATCCCAATCTGTACAAGGCTTATGAAGCAACACATCGCGAACAGAACCACCAACAAGATACGCCTGTACTTTATTCTCCACAAAAAACTGTGCCACACGCTCTAAGAGATGCAAAGTAAACGCGTCCAAATGTTCTGCCTTTATGAATGTTGTGGTATGTGAGTGTCGGCCCTACATCTTATCATACCACCATCGTCTATACGCTACTACATACACCGTTTAAAAGTCGAGTATCTCGTTGATTAAGGACATTTGTCCTGTTTTCTGTTCAAAATTAGATATTTCCATCATTGTATTATAATATTTATTGTATATAATAGAGAGAAAAGTTATACAAGAATTAGATACATATAATAATTTGATAAATATACAAGAAAAAATAACCGTTTTCTTAACAATAGAAAAGTTAGGTTTCCCTGCTGATTAAATATATGAGAACTAGGAGAAGGTTGTGGCAAATAATCTGTCCTTACACATTCAACCCGTCTACTCGGCATATCATCCTACTGAACACATTGGCATGACACGTGAGCTCAAGCATCAAGTAGAGACGTGGGAAGCGTTCAATAACCCTGACGTAGATGTCGTTATCAACACAGCAATGACGGGCGATGGCAAAAGTTTAGCCGCATATCTACCTGCATTTCGGAATGACAAGTCTGTGATTGCGATGTACCCAACCAATGAGCTAATCAGCGATCAGCATAACGCGCTTCCTTCATACGAGCAACGTCTTGGTATAGACTTACCGCATAATGACACCATGTTCAGCGCAAAAATTAGCGAGTTAATGCGCTCTCAAGATATCCCCCAACGTTTGGAAGCTGTGCGCAACTTGCTACGCTGGAACAACATTCTGCTCACTAATCCTGATCTCGTTCATCTTATTATGAGCCTCCAATATGGCTGGCAGCATAAGCGGAAAGAACTTCCCCAAGAATTGAGCGCATCCTATGACTATCTTCTTTTTGATGAATTCCATGTGTTCGATGTGCCACAGGTAATCGCAGTAACAAACATGCTTGGCTATTTCCTCTAAGCGGGTTTGCCGACGTAGTGGAAGAGTCAAACAACCAATTAACGCCCATTGAGTATAAAAAGGGGAAGATGGGTGAGTGGCTCAATGACCATGTGCAACTATGTGCTCAGGCATTATGCCTTGAAGAAATGCTTCATTGCACAATACCCCACGGCTACATCTTCTACGTCGGATCGGCGCGGCGTGAGGAAGTACCGCTTACCGAAGCACTACGTTCTCATACAGAGCAAACAATCCGTTTTGCCTTTACGTTATTGGAGCAAGGGAAATTGCCACCACCTCTACAAGGCAAATCCACGAAGCGGAGCGCACTACCGACAAAGCACCCTAAATGTAAGGATTGTAGCCTCGAACCACTCTGTTTACCGCGTGAAGTGCTATTCCTGGAAAATGGTGGGATACAGAACAACGACCATGCATAGAAGAGAGAAAATAAGTGATGGCAACACTCTACTTAAATGAACAACAATCCATTGTAAAAAAACGCGACGAATATTTAGTCATCCAATATCAGGACAGGTGGAAGGTGGAGGTGCCGCTTATAAAGGTTTCGCAAGTGGTGGTATCGGGTGATGTGACATTGACAACACCAGCGCTGCACACACTATTAGAATTAGGTATCGAAGTCTGCTTTTTGTCTATGTATGGACATTTCCGTGGTAGACTTTCTCCTCCTGTCGCGAAGAATGCATTGTTGCGACGAGCGCAATATGAAGCCCATGCTCAACCTGAACAGGCGTTGAAAATTGCGCAGGCATGTGTACGCGGAAAATTAGAGAATATGCGAACTATTCTGCTCCGTGCAAACCGTAGCCTTGTGGATGAAGAAATCACCACAGCAACGGAGGCCATACGCGCAATCGTGCCGGAAGTAGCCAAAGCAACACAGATTGGCTCATTGTTAGGATACGAAGGGAACGGCTCCGCTGCATATTTTCGTGCCTTTGGAAAACTCCTACGGAACTCTACAATGACCTTTGAGCGTCGTCGTAGGCGTCCCCCAACCGATCCAATCAATGCAATGCTAAGCCTTGGATATACACTGCTGACACATCAAGTAGCATCAGCAATACAAATTGTTGGTCTCGACCCATATGCAGGATTTTTGCATCAACCGCGTCATGGTCGCCCAGCACTCGCGCTCGACTTAATGGAAGAATTTCGTCCGATTATCACCGACTCAGTCGTACTCAACATCGTTAATCATCGCATCCTAACAGAACGTGACTTCGAGGAAGAACTAGGCGTTGTACACTTAAAAGAGGTAGCAAAGAAAACTTTCTATGCGAAATTCGAGGAACGGCTCTTAGAGGAAGTACAGCATCCACATTTTGGCTATCGTACCGAGTATCGACGTTGCATTGAACTACAGACGCGACTCCTGGCAAAATGGCTTACTGCTGAAATACCTGCCTATCTTCCCTTTAGTGTGCGTTAAACAAAAGTGGGGTACGAATGAAAGAGCGGCACAGCGACGACACAATGCTCTACGTTGTGAGTTATGATATTCCTGATGATCGTCGAAGGACGCGCATCCATAGTGCCTTAACTGGCTATGGAACATGGGTACAATTTAGTGTCTTTGAGTGCTTCTTAGACCGAAAACAACGAGCGAAACTAGAAGCACGTCTCCACAAAGAGATACACCATAAAGAAGACACAATTCGTATCTACTGTATGTGTGTTACTTGTCATGAAAAGATTGAGGTTCTGGGCAGAGGAGATGCTCCAAAAGAAGATCAAATATACATGCTATAGTGGTAAAGCATTGCGAGGCATGAAGTGGTGGACTTGTCACGCTCGATGCCTCGCAATAACTAAGATAGGCCAAAACCAGTTTCCCAGGCCCTTGCATAGAAAGGCAAGATACTGTATAGTAAAGAGCGAACATTGCAAAAGAACCTTTGCGCGGATAAACAAAGGAGTGCCTCGCAAAACACCCATTTATACCGCTTCCAATGCGGCGCGAGGCACACGCCGTTAAGAAGGGGCTGTGCATCTCGGTTGAGATTGAAGACCGGAAAACTTAGCGGAGTCTATCATACGAGATGCGTTAAGAAGGGGCTGTGCATCTCGGTTGAGATTGAAGCGTCTGTTTGCGTAACGTGACATGCCCCGTTGTAGCAGTTAAGAAGGGGCTGTGCATCTCGGTTGAGATTGAAGAAACCAACAAACATTGTAAGCATTAAAGTGAACGGTGTTTAAGAAGGGGCTGTGCATCTCGGTTGAGATTGAAACATGTGACTATCGTTGACTATGGAAAGGAAACAGAGGAGTAAGAAGGGGCTGTGCATCTCGGTTGAGATTGAAACGTTGCCACAAATTGAGTATGCCTACGATAATGGCTACGTAAGAAGGGGCTGTGCATCTCGGTTGAGATTGAAACTTGGATGCCGCTATATTAGCAAGCACCTTGACCGCTACGTAAGAAGGGGCTGTGCATCTCGGTTGAGATTGAAACTATCAAAAATTGGAATGCGCTCCGGTGGCTCGTGGCGTAAGAAGGGGCTGTGCATCTCGGTTGAGATTGAAACATGGAGCGCATCTATCACTTGCCAACAGGGGAGATGGTAAGAAGGGGCTGTGCATCTCGGTTGAGATTGAAACTCAGACCGATGATGTCGAGGTCAATCTCGTCGAACGTAAGAAGGAGCCAAGCATCTCGGTTGAGATTGAAACGTGTTGGGGTCATTGACTCCAACTAATGTGTGAGTTAGCTTATAGAGCCTATGATAGAGGCAAGCCCATTGAGCCCAACTAACTTGTAATACTGGGCTGGGAACAGCATGACAGAGGCAAGCCCCATACGCGTTCACTTAAGGGTCCAATGAGGCCGCGGGTGCCCTGGCTCGAGGGAAGACGAGTTTTTCGTGTTAACTTAAGGGGAAGAGATGTACATTCGAGGCCAGGGCACCCACAAGGGGATGCCCTGGTTCCCATTCGTGGCCTAAAGTGAACGCGTATGGGGCAAGCCCTGTCACTGCAATACCACCTGCTACTGCGTGGCGTGTGCGTCTATCGTAGTGACAGGGCTTGCCCCTGTCATGCTACCCCTTACCTCTGCCATGCCCCTAACACGCTTTGCAGACTAGTTTACGAATTAGTCGAAGTCAATGAGCTTGTCTCCATCATGCCAGCAACGCACACTTCAATGACTTGAATGCATGATGCCTCCCCAAAACGAAGAGCGGTAATAATTAAACCCTGACATCCTAAATGCTTGTAACAATGGCCAATCCCATGTATAGTAGTGGTAAACTGTGTTGAAGGGTAGAAGATGTATGAGTGACTACTATTGTACGCATGTATGGCAGTTGAAGCAGGGCACATCCTTTCAAGAAGAGGTAGAGTACCTGGCATCGTCGAGCGTGTTGGAGATGCTGCGCTGAATACCAGGGGTGAAACAAGTCTCACTCATTCATCTAGTAAATTTCTATTAAGATATGCTGATACTACGTTGTATGTTTTGCACCAATGCCTTACGGATGGTGTACAATATCTACTGTCATAATGAAAAACATACAGAGGTGTAGTTTTTTGCGCCAGGAATGTAGCCATGAGCCAGAATTACGGAGTGCTGCGGGTAGTACGTGTGCGCCCGCCTGCGAATGCGACTGCTGATATCCAGGAGCGCTATCCCAGCGGATGGTTGCCAGAAGAGCAGCTTGTACACCTGATCACACGCCAGGAGACGACGATTGGGCGTGCGCTCAATAATGATATTATCCTCATGGACCCCACCGTATCACGTGAGCATGCGCGTCTGGTTCTCGATGAGTATGGTTGGCATGTGCTGAATTTAACGGTACACAATATTGTACGCGTGAATGGGCACCCTGTACCAAGTGGTGTAAGTGTAGCAATGAAATCGCAAGATGTGCTTGTCCTGGGCTCTACACTATTGCAACTCATCGCGCCACGCCATACAACACCGCACATAGACGAAAGCGAACAACACACAGAACAGCCGTCTTCCCTGCATGGTACTACGTTGCCGCGCCAAGACATGGAGCCTTCGGAGTTTAACTATATAGGGCAACCGCAAGGGCTAGATACCCGCACCGCCTCCATACGTGCGCGGGCGGAGCAGAACGGGCACGCGAAATTTCCAAATTTCGCGTCAACGCCACGTCCTCCCCTATCATCTTTGCCTGAACAACCGGAGCCTGAGCAGGTAGCGCAACCGTGGCATGATGAAGAGGACGATGTGCTCGGGGCAGGTATCACCATGCAATTTGCGCTACCACAACGCATCGGCATTCGCACGCGTTGGTTAATTGCAGGCGTAGGATTTACCATTTTGATGGTGAGTGCGATTATTACTATTGTCCTTAACAGTGTGATAGGGTTCTCTTCATTCGCACAGAATGGACCATCGAGCATCCTGGCTGCCCTGACTATTCCCATCATACCTGCGCTTGGTATCAACCTGCTTGTGAACTTTATTGATCGCTTTGAGCGTGAACCATGGTTTCTGCGCCTTGCCGCATTTCTATGGGGCGCAATTATTGCGGTTCCACCCACGCTGTTTATAGAAACAAATATACAAACGCTCATACAAAATGCGCTGGGTGGAGAAGCGAACACGCTTTTGCGTTCAGCACTGCTTGGGTTAAACGCAGGCTTAACCGAAGAGACGGTCAAAGGTCTAGGGCTGTTGTTGCTCTTCTTTGTATTGCGCGACGAATTTGATAATGTCACCGATGGTATCGTCTATGGAGCATTGATCGGTGCTGGCTTTGCAATGGTCGAAAACTTTAGCTATTTCGCACAAAACTCAAAGGATATTCTTCTCTTCCTCATTGTTGGTCGCATAGTACTTGGCTGGCTCAGCCACTCAACCTTCACTGTATGTTTCGGAGCCGCTCTAGGATACGTTCGTCATACAAAAGTACGGTGGCGACAATTTGTTGTTCCGCTTCTGGGCTATCTTATTGCGGTTGCTTTGCATAGCATCTTTGATTTTGTGGATATCTATGCCAATGCGACCGTGATTGCCTCGTCCAACAATCCCACAGTCGCGCACTTCTCGTTAATCGCCGTCATTGGTGACTACATTCCACCGTTTATCGCACAGATCGTACTTCTCTACTTTTTAATTAAAGCACTTGCACATGAGGTAGCAGTCATTCGCGAGTTTTTGGCGTCCGAAGTGAGTAACGGTGTTGTGCGGGTAGACGAGTATGCTCTACTACAAAATTCATTTCAGCGTACACGGCAAGAACGGCGCGTACTGATGCAGAGTGGCTTCAAACAGTGGATGCGTGTCCAGGCACTTTATCAGACTGAGATTGGTCTAGCCTTTCGTAAATGGCATGTGAGCATGGGCGACAAACCAAAGCTTGGCTATCGCCAGCCCGAAGATGCCTATCGCTACCGTATCAAACGCCTCCGCTACGAAATTATGACAGCAGAAGCAAAAAAGAAAATGGTGTGAACCATCTGCAAAAGGCACTCCTAGGAGTACCTTTTGCAGACGGTGCATACGACCTATTTTTCCTAAGACCGTAACAGTTGTGCCTCGGCTGGTGGTGGAGCCTCGACATGTGGGTGTTCTTCCAGCGTTGTGCCATCAATGGTTTGATCACTAAATGGTGGCAGAAAAAGTAATGTGTACATCACGGCAAAGATTGGTAGATGCCCAAGTAACTCGGTTGGCGGTAGAAATGGTAGTGTCAGGTTGAAGGGAAGTTACAATGCTCGTTTTCCCTCAATTCAATAAGTTGCGTTTTTTGACGATATGACTTATAGTTAGGGTGAGTGACTTTAGTTGAGAAAGAGCATATAGCTATGAGTGAAGCAGAGCAAGAAGAGAAACACGAAATAACTCTTTCTGTCGATTGGCACATTCCAGAGAGCATCCAGGGGCAGTATACGAATAACATACTTGTTCAAGCTGGTCAGTTTGAGTTCAATATCTTTTTCTTTGAAATGCAACAACCAATACTTTCAGGCTCATCAGAAGAAAATAAAGCAAAACTTGAGGAGATGAAGTCAATTCAGGCTCGTTGTGTAAGCAAAGTTGTTCTCTCGCCTGAACTTATACCAGGGTTCATTAATGCTCTACAAACCGAGCTTGTAAAATACCAATCTCAAAGGTCAAATCAGTAAAGGAAAGGTACAGAAATGGACGAGTTTGTTGTCAGCTTTGATACAAAGGTGTCTAGTGCCACTACTTCCAAGCTCTCTTTTTCCTATTTACCTAATGCAAAATTAGCTTATGAACCTCCTGTTCCTTCTCCTCTGACTTCTTTCAAGATTACTACTCTACCTGAAGGACGATCCCTTACACGCCCTTTAGAAGTAAGAATTGCATATGATGATGGAGAGGTTATAATAAGTGAGCCACATTTTCACATCCATGCTGTCGGTACAACACTCACCGGAGCATTAGCAGAATTTAAGCTTACCCTCTTAGAAGAGTTAGATGAACTTACTTCTGATGAGAATGAATTGGGGCCACGTTTGCAGGCAGAGCTTCAATATCTTCGTGGTCTAATTAGAACGGCGTAGATAGAATGGCTGGACTCGAATCAAATAAAGTGGAGAAGGCACTTCTTGGAAAGATGCGAGCCGAGCGTCGAGAAGGTAGGGATTGGCAGTTTATCATTTATAATGATCAAAAAAAACAAGTGTCTAGAACGCGTCTTTCTAAAGGTGCTAAGCACTCATTAGGCCCTAACCGTGTGAATGAGATGGCTCATCAGCTAGGATTAGAAACCTCTCAGCAATTTCAGGACTTGGTTCATTGTACGCTCAGTCGTGAGAAGGCCCTGGAAATTATAGAGCGAAACTCACCGAAACTGCAATAGTTTAACTTATCGCTGTGTCCTAAAATTGGATAGCAAGATGTGGCATAAAGAAGCCATACTAGCCCAAATCGGCTAGTGTGGCTTCTAAGCATTTAGATACTCAAATTACATGTTGCTCGGCCTAGCGTAATGACACTCTCGAATATGAGATGGAACAATGACAATTTCGTAGTGAGAAGATGCATATTCACAGGTTACGTATAAGAAAGAGAGAATTGTCCTTTCACTTTGTTTGCAGGATCGGAGAAGACAATCTGTATTCCGTACGCCAACCTGCAAACACGGTTAGCCGTTGCTGATAGCTAACTTGCGAGTGTGTTGCGAGAGGGGTAATGGATGCCAGATAGTCGATAAGCACTACAGAGACTTCTATACTTGATGCGCCTCGTGTCTCAATGTGATATGATGCGTCTGAGACTACGAAGGAGCTTGTATGAGCAAAGAAACCCTTTTGATGATCTATTATTTTATGCGTCTCACCCGTGGCATGGAGGATCGAACCCGCGCCTTGTTCTTACAAGGCAAGGTTGTGGGCGGAGTCTACACCGCGCAAGGGCATGAGGCGACAACCGTGGGAGCCGCGATGACGCTGCGCCACGATGACTGCATTGTTCCGCTGCACCGTGATCTGGGAATGCATCTTGTACGAGGTGGCTCGCCCCGTGCTGTGATGTGTCAATGGTTGGCTCGTGGAAACTCCCCAACGCTAGGACGCGATGGGCAGATACACATTGGCGATATGCATCATGGCATTGTCCCAATGATCAGTATGCTTGGTGAGTCGTTGCCTGTAGCATGTGGCGTCGCGTTAACTATGAAGATGCGCAAGCGCTCGACAGTGGTGTTGGCCTCCTGTGGCGATGGCGCGACCAATACAGGACCATTTCATGAAGCAATGAATTTTGCTTCAGTACAAAGAGTGCCAATGGTCCTGGTGATCGAGAATAATGGCTACGCCTACTCGACACCAAGTGTGAAACAATTCGCTCTGCAAAATCTCTCTGAACGTGCAAAGGCATATGGCATTCCAGGAGAGAGTGTTGATGGAAACGATGTGCTTGCTGTCTTCGAGGCCGTTGGACGTGGGGTAGATCATGCCCGTAGTGGTAAGGGGCCAGCAATTGTCGAATGTAAAACGTTCCGTGTGCGAGGACATTCAGAAGCTGATAAGGCCGATTATGTGCCGCAGCAATTGCGCGAGGAATGGCTTGCAAAAGATCCAATACAACGCTTTGAAGCATATTTACAAGAGCAACATCTATTAACGCCTGAGAAGAAGGTAGAGATTGACACACGGATCAAGGCTGTTGTTGATGACGCTGTACGCTTTGCAGAACAGAGTCCCACGCCGGACGAGACAACGGTAACCGAGTACGTTTTTGCCCCTGATGGACCGATTGCGATTATTGGAGAAGCAGGGGCAGAAGATACGCGCTATGTGAATGCACTTGATAGGCGTACGGGTCAAGCGTTTACCACAGTGCTTCAAGCCGAAGTTACCACGCCGCCTATGGAGGTCGTCCAACGATGAGCGAAGAAAAGAAACAGCAGAAGATAACATATTTAGAGGCGATCAGTCAGGCTATCCGCGAAGAGATGCTGCGTGATGAGGCAGTGTTTTTGCTTGGCGAAGATGTTGGTACATACGGTGGAGCTTTTAAAGTCAGCGCGGGCCTTCTGGAAGAATTCGGTTCTGAACGTGTGATTGACACGCCAATGGCAGAGGCCGCAATTATCGGCTCTGCTGTCGGCGCGGCTCTCATGGGTATGCGTCCAATTGCCGAGATGCAGTTCATCGACTTTATCGCCTCTGGTTTTGACCAAATCATCAATATGGCAAGCAAAATGTACTGGCGTGTTGGTATGCCTGTCCCCATGGTCATTCGTGGTCCTTCTGGTGGTGGTACAAAGGGTGGTCCATTCCACTCGACCAGTCCAGAAGCGTGGTTCTTTCACACTCCTGGCATGAAAGTCGTAGTGCCTTCCACGGCCTATGATGCGAAAGGCATGCTCAAAGCAGCCGTACGTGATAACAATCCTGTGTTATACCTGGAACACAAATTGCTCTATCGCTTACCTGAATTGCGCGAGGCATTGCCAGAAGAAGACTACATCGTGCCACTAGGCAAAGCCATCATCCGCCGTGATGGTGAGGATATGACCATCCTTACCTATGGTGCCATGGTTCATCAATGCCTCAAAGCCGCACGTACACTGGAGGAAGAGGACGACCTTGAAGCGGAGGTACTCGACCTGCGCAGCCTCTCACCACTTGATCGTGAGTCTATTCAGGAGTCGGTCAAGCGTACCAACAAAGTCTTGATTGTACATGAAGATACGCTAACAGGCGGTATTGGTGCCGAGCTATCAGCAATTCTTGCCGAAGACCTGTTTGAGTACCTTGATGGCCCGATCACGCGCGTTGCCGCGCCCGATGTTCCCTTTCCATATGCACCGCTGTTAGAGGCCGCGTATCTGCCAAATGCCGGAAAGATTTTAACGGCTGCCCGCAAGCTTGCAGCGTATTAGAAAATAGAGAAACAATGTAGGGACCGATGTATCGCGTCCTCGTCGTTGGTTGATATGCTAAAAGGACGTGATACATCGGTCCCTACATAGGACGGATCAGAAGATAAATGGAAGATAAACAAAGGAGTTTTTCGTATGCCGACACCAGTAACGATGCCGCGACTTGGTGAGTCAGTTGCCGAGGGTACAATAGGAGCCTGGATGAAACAGGTGGGCGATTATATCGAGAAAGACGAATCGCTCGTCGAAGTCATCACAGACAAAATCAATGCCGAACTACCCTCCCCTGTCGCGGGTCGTCTGACAAAAATTCTCGTCAACGTCGATGAGACCGTGGCGGTAGGGACACAAATCGCATTCATCGAAGAGAGTGCAGACGTGCAGGTCGAACCTCCTGCTCAAGTCGCACCGGGACCTGACGCTGCCCCTGTCAGCAGTACACAACAGGCAGAGACACCTGTGCTGACCGGAGTACCGACTAGTTTACGTGCTATTGTTGGTGGCAATGCTGAACACACGCATGGAGTTCCAGAACAGGATGACGAGCGACAACGTATCTCGCCGCTCGCACGCCGTTTAGCACGTGAGCATAACATTGATCTCAATGCAATTCAGGGAACAGGAGCCAATGGGCGTGTGCGCAAAGAAGATATCCTGGGCTATGTCGCGCAACAGAGGCAAGAGAACTATACTACATCAGCGCAACCAGCAGCAGTGATGCCACGACCCACTACCACACCACCGCCTGTACAGCCCGTACAAGTAGGGCATGCAATACCAGCGCAAATACAGCGTACAGAAGTTCTCCGTTCACCTCAGCCACCTCCTGTGCCAGAGTCGAGGAATATTCCTCTACCATATGAGTCGGCACCAGTTGAGCAATCGGCAAGCATGAGTGGTGAAGACGAAGTAGTGACGCCGAGTCGTATGCGCCTTGCTATCGCAGAACATATGGTACGTAGCAAGCGCACATCACCACATGCAACCACAATGGTCGAAGTCGATATGACCAATATCGCAAAATGGTTGGCGAAAAACAAGGACGAGTTCAAGCGCCGTGAAGGCTATGGCATAAGCTACATCCCATTTGTCATGAAGGCGGTCTGCGAAGGTATTCGCAAGTTCCCAACTATCAACTCGACCTGGACTGAAGACAATAAAATCATCATAAAGAAGCGCATTAATCTAGGAATTGCTGTGGCAACCGATGCTGGTCTAGTTGTGCCAACACTTTATGATGCTGATCAATTGACGGTAGCAGGGTTGGCAAAGCAAGTCAACGCTATTGCACAACGTGCTCGCAACAACAAACTCACGCTACAAGATATGCAGGGAAGCACATTTGTGGTCAATAACCCTGGTGTTTTTGGTACAATTCTATCAGTCCCAATTATTAATCAGCCACACGCTGGTATTCTCAGCATGGATGCAGTGGTGAAACGGGCCGTTGTGGTAGAAGATGATGCTATCGCAGTTCGTTCGATGATGTTTCTTTGCCTCTCGTTTGATCATCGCATCCTCGATGGTGCTGGAGCAGGTGGATTTTTACAAGCGGTTCGTACTAAATTGCTGGGTTACGGACGCGAAATAGACGTATTTTAACTTGTAGAAGGTAGGGTATATACATAGACGGGCGACCACAAGGGTGCGCCCCTACAAGGTAGGGTATATACATAGACGGGCGACCACAAGGGTGCGCCCCTACTATACACAGTACCATTCACACTTATCAGATATAGATAGCAGGGGCGCACCCTTGTGGTCGCCCGTTGGTATCCACAATAGAACGAGGGAAAACGAATTATGGCGACTATGATTCCAGAACGCCGTCCAGAATGGCTCAAAGTACATGCCCCCAAGGGAGAAAACTATCGGCAACTGAAACAGTTGATGCGCAACCAATCGCTGCATACAGTCTGTGAGGAGGCACGCTGTCCAAATATCGGTGAGTGTTGGGGGCATAAGACCGCGACATTCATGATTTTAGGTAGTGTATGTACACGCAGTTGTGGCTTTTGTGCAGTGGCAACGGGACGTCCGATGGGCTTGGATTGGGAAGAGCCAAAACGTGTCGCGGAAGCTGCACAGACAATGGGTTTGCGCCATGCAGTCGTTACATCGGTGAACCGCGACGAGCTAAAAGATGGTGGCGCAGCAGTCTTTGCCTCGACAATTCGCTGGATACGTCGCCTGAACCCTGAGTGTAAGGTGGAAGTGCTGACGCCCGATTTCAAAGGCGCCTATGAGTCACTGCGCGTTGTAATCGATGCAAAGCCTAACGTCTACAACCACAATGTTGAGACGGTACCGAGGCTCTATAAACAAGTACGTCCACAGGCCGTGTACAAGCGCTCATTGCAGGTGCTCAAGTGGGCAAAAGAAATGAATCCCGGTGCACCAACAAAGTCTGGTTTCATGCTCGGACTCGGTGAGACATGGGATGAGTTGCTCGAAGTGATGCACGACATGCGTGAGCATGATGTGGACATTCTCACCATTGGGCAATACTTGCGTCCATCCTTTAACCATCTTCCAATTCAACGATATATACCATTGGAAGAGTTTGCTGCACTCAAGGCCGAAGGTAAAAAGATGGGTTTTCGTCATGTGGAGTCAGGTCCTTTTGTACGTAGCTCATATCACGCACATGAGCAGGCCGACGATGCGGTAGAGGCTATGAAGAAAACTCGAAATGAGTAGGAGCAACGTTTGAAAATACGTGTTAACAATGCTGATCTCGCTTATGACGATCACGGCATGGGACAACCTGTAATTTTCTTGCATGCCTTTCCGTTGAATCGGAGCATGTGGGAAGGACAAATGGTGGTGCTGCTTCAAGAGCAGCGCTACCGCCTCGTCAGTCTCGATTGGCGAGGTTTTGGCGAAAGTGACATTAACACGGACCTCTCAACAATGGAGATGTATGCAGATGACGTGGCGGGCTTGATGGATGCACTTGGTATGCAACAGGCCGTCATCTGTGGTCTCTCGATGGGTGGCTATGCCGCGTTCGCCTTTCTACGTAAGTATCCTCAACGCATTAAAGCATTGATCCTCGCCGATACACGTCCGGGTAGCGATACTGAAGAAGGAAAGGCGACCCGTGAGAAACTTGCTCAACTTGCCGAAACAGAGGGCAATGAAGCTGTTGCTAATGCACAAGTGCCGCGACTCATCTCCGACTACACGCGACAGTATCACCCAGAAGTGGAACTACGCATCAGACAGATGATCAATGCAGCAACACCAAGTGGTATAGCAGCAGCTTTGCGTGGCATGGCTCAACGTGCAGACTCAACGGATCTTCTCGCTACTATTACCTGTCCTACTTTGGTCCTTGTAGGAGAACAAGATAGCTTGACACCACCTGAGGCTGTGCATGACTATGCCGCGCGTATTCCGGGCGTACAATTGGTAGTATTGGCACATGCAGGTCATCTTTCAAACCTAGAGCAGCCAGAGACGTTTCTTGAAGTAATACGAAACTTCTTGCTGCTGCTCCACTAGCCTATCTTCTGCAAAAAGTTGCAGGACATGTAAATAAATTGTAGATACTCTTGAAACCAGCAATGGAGTTTGTTATAATGGCTCAACAATACTTTATAGATAAAATATAGAGGAATGCATGAGTCAAATACAGCAAACTCTAGATGGGCGTCAGCCAGTCGTGCTCGTGGTAGATGATAATCCTGCCATTCGTGACATGGTATCCTGGGCATTAGAACTGGATGGCTATGAACCTGCGGAGGCAGCAGATGGTCAGGAGGCATTAGACTGGATGCACAACGCAGCCCGTGAGGGGCGTTATCCATCTGTTATTTTGCTTGATCTTGCTATGCCAGGAATGGATGGCGATACTTTTTTAGAGCGGTTGCATCGACAGTGGGAGCCTGTACATCCTCTACCCTCAATTGTTGTCATCACCGCAAAGGCAGGTACTCCCGATGCGGAAGCCATGGGCGTGTCACAGGTAATGGTAAAGCCGTTTCATGTACGTGACTTGCTCGATATCGTACGGAACTTAATCAGGTTATAGAGGCATATCTAGCCGCTATCCTGATAACCGTATAAAACTTCTAGTTCCAACTTACCGAGTCAACGTAGACATCGGTGCTCCCACCGCCTCCTGAGCTGTTGAACTGAATTCCAAACTGTCGTGGTTGATCCATAACACTATCTGGCACTGTGTATGTAAGACGGTTCCATGTATTAGGAGTAAGCGGGACTATATCGCCAACATGCCATGTATCGTTATGTTCTGTGATGAACAGTTTTGCGTTCACGTTAGCTGCGGTGCTAGCGATATAGACATAAGCAGTGATAGTTTGACCTGCATGTGGATAGGTAGACCTATCAGCAGTACTTACCGCTATATAAGGAAAATTTTTACTACTGGTATTGCTTAGCGTGGCCAGTAGGGAGTATTTGCCGTCTCGGGCAAACGTTGTACTGGTTTGGACGTTAGAAATGCCTTTCCCCTGCCCATTCCAATCGTTGGTTGTACCATCTTCAAACGAAAACATCGACGTATTGTTACCTGACGTTGTGGTACCGTTCTGTTGCGATGGTACAGTGGCCACGCCCGGCTGCTGACTCTGTATAATCATCTGCTGATAGGTGTTTTTGAATATTGTGCCCTGCGGTGTGATCGTGTTATTTCGATCAACTAATGGAATGGGGGTATTGGTGCAAGAGTACTGCATGGAGGCAAACACTCGGTTTGCCGCGAGCGTTTGCAGTGCTTTAGTTGTCCATGCCGTCATAAATGCCGCATTCTCATGTTTGCCGTCATCAAGCACTTGTCCTGTGCTTTCGACTTGCAGGTCTGGCGCATAGTTCCATTCTGTAATCATAATGGGAAGCAGCGTCCCAATTGTTGTTTGCATGGCATTCCGTGCATTGGTCACATGCGTTGTCCACTTATCAATCCTGGCAAGACACGCATCGGACTGATCCTTTTTGCTACATGTGTACTCATGCCAACTAATTTCATCGGGACGTGGTTGTGCATTGTGTAAAAATGTTGTGAGATAGGAGCGTGTGTACTGATAATTCACAGGACCAATAAAGTGTCCATTCAAGGCAAGATGCTTCAACTGCGGCACCGTCTTGTTCCATACGTTGGTGTATGTTGTAGCATTAATACCAGCGAAATAGTCTTCTTCGTTGCCGAATTCGTAGTAGACAATATTCTTGCCAAAGATGGTATTCATATCATTAATAATAATGGTATCATCAGCCAGCGCGGTAGGCACAGCTGCTCCATGCAGCACGACAAGCGGTATTGCTCCAATATTTTTGATATCTTGTGCTGCCTGTATCTCGACTGCGTTAGAGAGGCTATGACGAACGGGCATACGAATAATCTGCGTGTGCATTTGCTGTAGTAACGCCTGTGTCGTAGGAGAGTTGATTACCTGATCTTTGCTATCAAAAAGCCCTAGATTGGTGCCAAAGAGGAGAGGTGACACTGAAACAGCAGCTTGTGTTGCCTGCGGAACAACAGTCTTTGTTGTGTTACTGGTCGTATGCTTGCTCTCTGAACTATGCCCAAGCGCAATCCAGAGACTTGTACTCACTAACGCGACAACCAAAACGACACTGATAACAATGATGGGGATACGGTACTCTTTTATCATTTCCCTCATAAGTCGAAAACGCTCCTCTTAATATTCAAGGCGTAGAGAAAAAATATAGATGTGTATTTTTCTTAAGAACGCCATTATAAACTATATCATCTCTTCTTTTATACGACTATCTTTACGTGCTATACGTGGTACCTTTGCCTAATGTTGTCTTATTCACCTTAAAGCCAAATGAAGTTTGAGCAGGTGAACAGAGAGATTGGTACTTATGACTGGAAACATTGGTCAAACCTGTACCTCTTCTTGAGATTTCCTTGAAAATTTACTGGTAAAATGAGAAGTGTAAAGAGCTATATGGATATCGAGTGATATAGCTGATCTAAGAGGCATACAATGGAGACGTTCTATGGATATACATAATCAACCGACGGAGGAGTGGCAGGGGTTTGAGCATGCAGATGTGGCGCAGGCAGGAGAACAACGCTTTGAAAAACAGCCAACTGTTCCGTCAGCAGTCGTGCCACGGCCACAGAAAAAAATGTCGCGTCGCAAGCTGTTTAGCGTCGCTGCTACAACAGGAGTAGGAGCAGCGGCGGTTGCTAGCGGAGGGGTCGTATTGGAGCAGGCATGGCAAAATGGAGCGCTAAATCTTTCCCCTCACGAGCCGATTGCTGGTAGTGTGCAAATAGGACATCTACTACGACGTGCGGGTTTTGGAGCGACACCCGATGCTATAACCACTTACCGAGGCTACGGATATACTGGTGCCGTTGATCGTCTCATTTCCTATCAACAGGTATCGGATGATGCCATGGAGAATAGGCTGAAGTCGCTTAACCTGGATTTCACAACGCGTGGTGTTGCCATTCCGAATATGCAGCGCTGGTGGCTCTTGCGCATGGCCTGGACACAACGTCCCCTGCTGGAGAAGATGACGCTATTCTGGCATGGACTACTTACGAGCAGTTTTCGCAAGGTTGGAGGTCCCAATGCATACGTGCGTATGCTGGTGCAAAACCAGTTTCTCCGCAATCATGCCTTTGATACCTATGACAATATTCTCTTAGGCATTATCAGCGATCCAGCGATGCTTGTCTATCTTGACCTGACGAAGAGTAGAAAAAATGCACCAAACGAAAACTTTGCACGTGAACTTATGGAATTGTTTACTCTTGGTCCAGGTCATTACACGCAACAAGATGTGTATCAGGGTGCGGCAGCCTTGACTGGCTGGCATGTGAAAGGGAATACGACGCAATCACACTATGTGCAGCAAGATCATAATAGTCTGACAAAAACCTACCTGGGACAGACGGGCAATCTCAATTATAAGGATGTTGTGCGTATTCTAGCGAGTCATCCAGCAACTCCCCAGTTCTTATGTCATAAACTTTTCACATTCTTCGTCTATGAAAACCCAAGTAATGACGATCTAAAGCCTCTTGTCGATACCTATGTCAGGAGTGGACACAATCTTGGTGCGGTAATGCGTACACTGTTACTTTCACCACAGTTTGCCTCACAAAAAGCCTATCGAGCGCGTGTCAAATCGCCAGCAGAGTTTGTGGCAGGAATGTATCGTGCGTTGAACGTACAGGGTAACGGCAAAGGGTTGGAATATATGACCTCGATTATGGGGCAGACGCTCCTTGACCCGCCCAATGTTGCAGGCTGGCCCGCTGATAAAGTAAGCGCACTCTGGCTCAATAGTGGAACCTGGATGGTGCGGCTCAACTATATCGACTCGCTTGTATCTGGAAGTCGTAATCCACAAGCAAAAACGAATGACGCTGTAGATATACAAGGTTTGGTCAATAGCAATTCTATTGACTCGCCAGAGCGTTTTGTAGACTTCTTCAGTGCGGTCTTGCTTGATGGCATGATTGCGCAAGACCGCCGTACTCAATTCATCGCCTACTTTACACAGCAAAATGCGAGTAAGAGTAGCATCACGTTAACCAACGGCAAAAGCTATCCCTTAAACAATGTACGTGGAACACTGTACCTGATATTAGCATCACCAGAATATCAATTGAACTAACATGTAAGGACCGCTGGATCGCGTCCTCCTGGCAATCGAAACGCTCGCAGGACATGATCCATTGGTCCCTACACAAGGAGAATTACGCATGAAACTCTCACGAAGAGCAATGATAAAAAACGGCATGTTGGTGGTCTTGGCTGGAATGGTGATGCCTGCAATCTTTAGTCGCGGTATCGCCTCGGCCCATGCACAATCGCTAGAAGGCTCTCGCATGGCGCAGTTGGCGGGAAATCGTACGCTGATTGTGGTGCAAATGGCAGGCGGCAACGATGGTCTCAATACTGTTGTTCCATTTACTGACGCGACATATCGCAAGACGCGCCCAACACTCGGTATTCCAGATTCGCAAGTATTGTCACTAGATGGTCGTCTCGGCCTACATCCCAATCTCGCACCACTAAAAAAGTTATGGGATGAGGGGCATATGGCAGTGGTCGAGGGTGTTGGTTATCCCAATCAAAGCCTTTCACATTTCCAGGCAATGGATATTTGGCAGACACTCGACCTGAACGGGACAGGTACAGAAGGTTGGTTAGGTAAACTCGTTTCAGGGTGGGTTGATAAAGATGGACACCCATTCCAGGCAATGAACATTGGTGTACAGACCGCGCAAGCGCTCTCTTCAATTCATGCGCAGGTCCCGACAGTAGCAAGCGTGCAGAGTTATCGCGTTGCACCAGACCCCCTTGATGGTGATGGCGGGAATGCACGCCTCAAAGCGTTAATGAATCTCTATAATACCTATCCGAAGTCCTCGCCGTATGCCGCACTGCTTGATACAACCGCGTTAAGTGCACAGGAGGGTGCGCGTCAATTACATCAGGCTGACTCTCAGTATAAGGCAATGGCGACGTATCCAAAAGGACCTTTTGCTGCTGGTCTTAAAGTGTTGTCTGAAGCGATTGTGCAAGGGTTGGGTTTACGTGTTGGTTATGTAACCCTTGGTGGTTTTGATACTCATGCCAATCAGCAGGCAACACATGCCACATTGATGAAGACGCTTGCCGATGGTCTCGCAGCTTTTTATGCCGACCTGAGCGCGCATGGCAAGGCTGATAACGTCGTGGTCATGACATGGTCCGAGTTCGGACGACGCGTTGAGGAAAATGGCAGCCTTGGCACCGATCATGGCACCGCAGCACCAATGTTCGTGCTTGGCAATCCAATTGTAAAGGGCATCTACGGTGAACCGCCAAGCCTGACAAGTCTCGACCATGATGGTAACTTAAAGTACACCACAGATTTTCGCTCCGTCTATGCCACCGTCCTTGATCGCTGGCTTGGAGCTTCGTCAAAAGATGTGCTAGGGAGTGCATTTGGATCGCAGAATTTCTTGGCGCAATCATAGCAATAAGTAGAAACAAGCAATGGCTCTGATCCAATCAAAGCCATTGCTTGTTTCTACTTATGCGTCGTAACACAGGAAGATGAGTAGATGTGCCTATACTAGCACATCTACTCATCTTCCTGCTTCTATGGTTATAATATATATTACTAGTATCTTATTCTTTTCATCTCATAGAAGCGGAACATATTCATGTCTCAGCATATACAATTTCCACAAGAGCCAAAACTAGAACAGGAAGTTCAGGCAACTCCCTCTACAAAGAAGCGCGGCAGGTTCTCGCGGCTCTCACCGCGTACACGCACACTGCTTGCGATAGCGGTTATTGCTGTCGCGGTTGTGCTGGCTTTTCGTGGACCAACAGAGGGCGAATCAGATAACGCGACAGGTGACCCAGCGTTTGTGCCTACAGTAGGTATCACGAACAGAGTTGATGTGCTTGCAGTAAATAAAAGTGTGGATGTGAAGGGTTTACACCTTACAGTATCACAAGCAATCGAGGCGACAAAGTTCTCTGATGATCGTAAACGGGCAGGAACGTACACAGTTCGCTTGATGATGCATACAAAAAATAACGGCTCACAGCCAGTTGGCGTACAGTTCGACTCATATATACGGCTTGTCTTAGCTGATGGGCAGGTAATCGTACCTAAATACATTTCGTTACTACCAGTAACGCTTCCTCATGGTTCGCGTGAGGGCTTTGCTGATTTTCCCCTTGCTTCTCAGGTACCACTTTCATCTCTCACCTTACGATTTGGGAATGATGCAACTATGATACTCGCAAAATAAGTAGCAACAAAATAGGTGTGTTTGCGTTTGTGAGCACAAGCCACACCTATCTTGTTGTTACTTATTCTTCGTTTGGAGCACCTACACGTTCAACACGATGTTGCACATCGGCAAGCGCACTGATTCTTTGTTTTGATGGTTCTTGCGCTTCAGTGCTATTTTGCATCAGGTCTTCTAATGTAAGATAGTACTCGACCAGCACACGTTCGCCGCTCGTGGTGTGATTGACGCATTCTTCTAGCAGAGCTTGTGCCTCTTCGTATGTGCTAAGGCGTTGCTGCGCCTCTTCGAGTGCTTGTTGAGTACGTGCAACACGCTGCATACTATCACCCTGATTTTGGCGTTCACGGCGATGAAGCCTTGTTTCTTGCGGTGGCTCTTGAAAGGCTTCTTGCAGTGCAAGGGCGGCCTCGCCAATCTCCATGCTAGTTTCCACCTCACGACGTGTGAGCCATGCACGTACCGCGTGGAGTCTCACAAGTGTGTTAGCGCTCTCTGGCAAGCGCAAATTATCATCAGACAGCAGTTCGTCACTACCTGTCTCGGTAGACTCATCAGAAAACTCGTCATCATTCATTATGAAACATTTCTTTCTAGCACATCTCATACAGACTTTTTATGTATGGTATCACGTTAATGCAAGATGAGATGCCTAGAATGGTAAACAGGTCTGTTGTGAGAGGAGGATGTCAGCATCCTCCTCTCACAACAGACCTGTTTTTTATCCCAATGCTTCGCGTCCAACTTCGACAGGCTCGACGGGAGCCTCTTCCTCTTCGTAGTCTGCGGGTGATGTAAGGTCACGTCCGCGTCGCGCTCCCACCGCTTCAAAAATTGGTGTAAGCACAATCGCTACAACGAGATTGAGTATGAGGGCAGAGATACCCACGTACATTGAAATGCCGAACACAGGATAAATCGTTGATTTGAGGCCTGTGGCAATGAACATCCCTGTTCCTACAACCATGCCAGCCAGCCAGCCGATGAGTAAAGCCCAACGATTAAACCAGTTTGTATAGAGGCCGAGATAGACTGGAATCAACGTCTGGAGTATCCACATACCGCCAAGCTGCTGAAAGGTGATGACCTGTGCTGTTGGCAGATAGGCGATAAAGAGTAATGCACCGAACTTCACAACGAACGAAGTAATCTTCGCTACCTGAGACTCTTCCCTATCGGTAACATCTCGCTTGATATACTCTTTATAAATGTTGCGGGTGAATAAGTTTGCCGCCGCGATAGACATAACTGCAGCAGGCACAAGTGCGCCTATCGAGATCGCGGCAAAGGCGAAGCCCACGAACCAAGAGGGGAATGCATAGTTCAGCAGTGCAGGGACCGCGAGGTTAGAGGTCGCGGGGTTAAGTTTCGCTGCGATTGCCATGTAACCAAGTAGTGCGAGCAAGCCAAGCATTAATGAATAGATGGGCAGGAGCGCCATGTTGCGTTTGATAACACGCTGGCTACTGCTGCTAAGGATACCCGTCAGCGAATGTGGATACAGGAAGAGCGCGAGTGTTGAACCAAGTGCTAATGTTGCATAGGCGACAAACTGTTTAGGCGTGAGCAGGTCGTAGAATGTTTGTGCTGTCCCCTTTGTCACAGCGACCTGGTGGCTTGCTAAGGCTTTTGCATGAACTGCTGCAAAGATTGGACCAAACCCACCGAGCTTGATAGGAATGTAGATAATCGTTGCGAACAGCACAATGAAAATCATGACGTCCTTGACCAATGCAATCATGGCAGGTGCGCGCAGACCACTTGTATAGGTATACGCTGCCAGGATAAGGAAGGCGATAATGAGTGGAAAGTCAATGCTAATACCACCAATCGAGGTACTGAGCGGAATACCGAGGGCAGCGAGCGAGACCTGAATACCAAACATCTGAAGTGCAATGTAGGGTAACGTTGCCAGGATACCAGTGAATGCTACTGCTAATGCCAACGGAGTGCTTCCAAAGCGATCCTTTACAAAGTCAGCAGCTGTAACATAACCACGCTGTTTACAGACTGACCAGAATTTTGGCATGAGGAAGTAGATAAGCGGGTAGACGAGAACCGTGTACGGAACGGCATACCAGCCGGTTAACGCGCCTGCCGCAAACATCGCGCCAGGGACGGCGATAAACGTATAGGCCGTGTAAAGATCGCCACCCAGGAGAAACCAGGTGATGACTGTGCCGAAGCGTCTTCCGGCAAGTCCCCACTCACTAATCTGGTTCAAGTCACCTTGTCGCCAACGTGCTGCGACAAAGCCAAGAACAGTAACGAGCAGAAAAAAGAAGATGAAGATAACAATTGCGTCCCAATGAACCGCTGCGATCATTGCTAAATCCTCCTCACTCGCTACGTTGTCTATCAACGAACGAGAATGCTCTCATGCTGCAACGCATGGCGAGAGTACAACTGTTTGAGGGAATAGGAAGCAACCACCTATGCTCCCGCGAAGTAGACAACCGCCGTGATAATGGCTGTGATGATAACCCACGATAGTTGAAACCAGTAAAAGAATGGGATGTCGAACAGCGTTGGATTGTTGAAGTTGTAAAAAGGCGGCCAGAGCAGGACAATAAAGGGGATGACGAGCAGGAAGAGCAGTGCTCTGCGGTTTTTACGCGGAGCAGAACGCGAAGGACGACTAACCATTGAGCAGACTCCCTTTGTTAGGCCGTTCACCTAAGAACGACGACATAAGATCAATAGCAAAAGGACGAAAACCTGTGGTGTACGAGATATGGGCTTATCCTACGGTATTTTCGTTGAATTGTCAAACACGTAATAAGGCTGGATTGTGCTGTAGTCAAAGCAAACGTGTGTCATGAGGTGGCCGCTTTTTTTAGTAGGTACGCGATGTGTTCTTGTCCTTTCTAACTGTTTGCACAACTATAAAAATACTAGAACTGTGCTTTCGCGCATGTTAAACATGAACCTATGCTTCGTTGTATATGGTAGAGTACGGGATGTGGAAGAAGAGGTGTGGAGTATGCAGGGAACTATTATTCTTGAAGGTCGTTATCGTATTGTGCGCTGCCTTTCGCGGCGTCCCCGACTAAATCTGTATCTCGGGCGTCGTCTCCCTGCAGACGAGCAATTATCCTCGTTCTTAAATGACCTGCCTAGTCAGAAGACTGAACAAGGCTATGAACCACTTGTCGCTATTCGTGAACTTGTGCTAACAGGACTTTCTCCGCAGACGCGTACTCTTATTGAAGCCGTTGCGTTCGAGGAATTTGTTGCTCCAAGCGTCTTTGGCTCGTCACACTTGCCCGCAGCAGGAGACCGCGTGTGGATCAAGGGCGAACGACACTATCTTGTCATGCAGTTGAGCGATGCAAAAACACCGCAGTATGTTTCTGCGACACTCCTCGATGCACTTCTTCTCGCTCATGCAACCTGGCCTGAGTGGATTGACGAAGCGACCTCATTTCACTGGACAATACAGCTTTGTCGGATGGTGGCACGTCTACATCGTCAAGGCATCGTGCTAGGCAATCTGACGCCTGCCTCTATTCTTGTAGATGGGCAGGGTGCAACAACATGGTCGCCTGTTCTGCTTCCATCCTGGCCGCCAGCCCCTTCTTATTGGAAAATAGCAGACAGCAACGATGTGTCCACTGCTCACGCTCAAATATTTCCTATAGCTGATAAACCTATTGATAGTGTGTTTGCCGCGCCAGAGTTGCTTAATAGTATTGCCGATGAGCGTTCTGATGTGTATTCATTGGGTGCTATTCTATACCTATTGCTAACACACTTCGCGCCTATCGCCCCAGCAAGAAGGCAACGTGCTCGTATCTCTGTCGAGAAAGGAATGCGTAGAGGGAGTATAGTACAAGAAAGGGTTGAGGGATTAGAACTGATACCGTTACGTTTTTTGAACGAGAGCATATCCCCATTAGTAGAGCAAATAGTGTTGCATGCTCTTGAATTGGAGCCAGTAAAACGGTATCAGTCGGCCTTTGCGTTTGTCGAAGCGCTAGAGGCGATTGTTCTGTAGGAACGGCTGTTTGGCTCTCCATCCTTTGAGGGGAAATTGGTGAAAATGCAGGGAGACCGCAAGGGTCTCCCCTCAAAGGATGGAGAGCCTGCTGTTTATGTCACTTGACAGCTTGCTTATCTGTATATTTGAGGTGTAGCCACTTCCTCAAAGGCTGCCCTCTTTCATATTCTCCTCGTTTACGACTATCCTCACAGGAGCAACTCACTATGTCACTGAAAAAAGTCAAGGAATTTTTCTACAGATATCTATACTTAATGCCGATAAAAATAAGGAAGCCGAAAGAGTGTGTGATTAACATGACAGGACTTGCTCTCCGGTCACGCTCACTCAAGAAAACTATTATTGTAAACATGTTATTTGGAGATATACATGGCCTCTTTTACCGTACCTAGCAATTCGTCTACCGTTGAGCCACTTGCCTCGGGCGAACAGAAGAAAGAGGATATGCAAGCATTTCCTGCTGTGCTAACGATGCGAGACTTAATAGTGCTTTTTGTGCTGACTGTTGTCTTTATCTCCAATATCAATGGAGTACAACTCGCAGGTCCTGCGGCATTTCCTTACTGGGTGTTGGGCTTGCTGACGTTTCTTCTGCCCTCAGCATATGTAACACAATGGCTGGCGAAGCGCTTTCCTGGTCAAGGTGGTATCTATCTTTGGGCTATGCAGATACTTGGTCCGCAATGGGGCTTTATCTCAGCCTTCTGTGCCTGGATCTCTGGAACAATCGCAGTCGTTTCTGCAATCGAAGGCTGTACTGTATTTATTCAGTATCTTGCTCCAACATGGTTTACGAATCCTATACAGTTGTGCTTAGCAATTTTTGCTATTCTTTGTATTGCAACAGCTATCAGCATCTTCCCTCTACGCATCCTTACGCGTATATTGCTTGTCATTGCTGTACTCTATCTCGGCGTGTGCATGACCCAGGGAATAGCGGGAGGCATATGGCTGTTGCGAGGCCATTCTGCTGCTGTCTCGCTGAACACGCCAGCGCAATGGCAGCTTAATTCTGGTAATGCCGCCGTCTATGGCATCGTCATTCTTGCCCTTCTTGGTACAAATGTACCTCTTGTTCTGGGCGGGGAGATTCGTGGTGGGAACGCGGGAGTGTTCCGTGCTAGACACTATGTTTGGTGGGGAACTGGTCTTTCATTTCTTGCCTATGTGGCAGGAACGTTTGGCGTTATGGTCGTTGTTCCAGCTAATCAAGCGCAATTACCTGTCGCCAATATACAAGCTATTCAGATGGTCTTTGGCGCGTTTGCTGGCAATACTGCCTCCATAGTAGTAGGGTTAGGACACCTCGGCATTACAATTGCCTACATTCTCATGTTTTCACGTTTCCTTACTATTGTGGCTAAAGATTCCCACTTGCCTCGGTTTCTGACGCATATCAATCGTTCTGGGGTTTCTATTTCCAGTACTCTTGTACAATCGGTCATTATTACTACCTTTACCATCCTGTGTTATGTGATTATACCGAGTTTCTTCGCATCATTCATCAAGCCAGATGATCTTTCCTTTGCAACATACAATGTACTACAGGCTGTTGCAATGATGGTGTGGGTTGTTTCTTGTATTCAACTGTTTGCGCTGCCTCTCGTGTTTCTGCATCGGAAGAAATCGCAAGAGCATGTCTCAAAAAAGGCATATATCCTTTTGCTCACAATGTCTTGTACTGGCATAGGGGCGTCTGCAGTAGCCATATTGGACACTGTCTCCAGTTCCTGGATTCCCAATCTTATCCCCAACCAGCATTGGAGAATTCTGGTGCTGGCAATCCCGGTCTTCTCGCTTGCTGTTGGATGGCTTAGTAGTGAACTACCCCGTGCACAAGCGTTATTGAGCGAACAAAGACGCGTGAATGACCGCGAGGTGGCTCTACGCGCGCAGTTAGAAGCCGCCCATGTGCAAATGCAAGAAACGCACCAGGAGCAAGAAATCCTGATTCAGCAGCAGCAAGAGCTGCTGTCAGAAGTTGATCGCCTCTATCGAGAGCAAACACGAGCCGCCGTAACTGATGCTGTGACGGGACTGCCCAATCACCGTGCCGTGATGAGTCGCATCGATGAAGTATGTGCACGCTGTGAACGTATACAAACTTCATGTGCCATTCTGTTTATCGACCTTGACCATTTCAAGCGTGTCAATGACACATGGGGTCATCGAGCCGGTGATGCTATTCTGCGCGAAGTAGCAGCACGTTTACGCAATACTCTACGTCTCGAAGATTTTGTTGGTCGCTATGGTGGCGAAGAGTTCGCGATTGTACTGACAGATGCTGATATGGTTGGAGCAAGCGAGATTGCCGAGCGTTTGCGTCTCGCCATCGCAGAGCACCCGTGTATCTGGCAAGCAGAAGACGATGTGACAAACATCGTAATTCCTGTCACCGCTAGTATGGGTATCGCCGCCTACATGCTGCATGGTGTGACACGCGAAGAACTGGTTGAGCGTGCCGATCATGCGATGTATCGCGCAAAACAAGGTGGGCGTAACCGTGTATGTGTCGCGGACCTGCCCGAAGAGGAGAAGCTACAGTCGGTACCTGCACCAATGCGAGTAGAAACACCATTTGTAGAGACAACAACGGTGCAGGTGCTGACTGCGGCGGCCTCTGCGCGTGACCATAGTACAAACGATCATTCTCATCGCATGGTCGTTCTTGCAGAGGCAACGGCCAGAGCCCTGAACCTGCCAGAAGAAGAGATACATCTTGTGCGTCTTGGAGCCTTACTGCACGACATTGGTAAAATTGGCATTCCAGATGCCATTCTGCACAAACCCGGTCCCCTTTCTGAAGAAGAATGGGCGGTGATGCGCTTGCACCCAGAGATTGGACAGAAAATTCTCTCACAGGCGGGTGGTGTTTTCAACTCGCTTGCCAGTATTGTAGTGGCTCATCACGAGCGCTGGGATGGACGAGGCTATCCTGCGGGACTCGAACACGATTCAATTCCCCTTGCCGCACGTATCCTGACCGTTATCGACTCGTATGATGCAATGACTTCACACCGTGTCTACCGCGATGCTATGTCTTCCCTTGACGCGCGCGAGGAACTAAAACGCTGTGCGGGCAGTCAATACGACCCTGATGTCGTTGCGGCCTTCTTACACGTCCTTGACACACACGATATCATGGGGTCCATGCTTATTCCAGTCGCGGCATAACTCCTCAAAGAGATGTTGTGTGACACGGTGCTTGCCATCGTGCCACACAACATCTCTTTGAGGCCTAAATCTTATACGAAATCGCGCAGCAGGTGTACTTGAATAGGTTGACGCAATGTTCGCAACGCCTTGACCTCTATTTGTCGAATGCGCTCACGTGTCAGCTTGAAGTGTGTGCTCAACTCTTCTAGTGTGTGACAGTAGCCATCTTGCAGGCCATAGCGCAGTTCGATCACCTGGCGTTCACGCTGACTCAACACCTCTAATGCACAACTAATCTGATCACGCAACACTTGATGTGTTACCGCATCGGCTGGTGCTGTTGCCCTTGTATCTTCTAGCGTATCCGCCAGGTGATACAGTTCATCGTCAATCAAAGGTGCATCTAGCGAAATCGGTGCCTCTGCTATACTTTGCAACTCGACCACACGCTCTTTCGTGACATTGAGCACTTGAGCGATCTCTTCTGGTAAAGGCTCGTGCCCAAGGTCCTGATAGAGTTGACGTGTCAAGCGCTTCATCTTATAAATCAGTTCTACGACATGTACAGGAATATGAATGGTTCGCGTATGCTCTGCAACTGCTCGACTGATTGCCTGACGAATCCACCATGTCGCGTAGGTACTGAAACGAAAACCTCGTGCCGGGTCAAATTTTTGCGCGGCTCGAATAAGGCCAAGATTGCCCTCCTGCGCAAGATCGAGTAGAGAAAGACCATGATTATTGTAGCGTTTTGCAATACTCACAACCAGGCGCAGGTTTGCCTCTACAAGCTGCTGCTGCGCCTGCATGTCACCATTGACCATACGCCGCGCAATGCGTATCTCTTGTTCAGACGTCAAAAGTGGATAACGCCCAATCTCGCCGAGATATTGACGAATCGCGTTGTCCACTTCACTCCCGTATGCCTCATCCTCATCTCCATCCTCACTCTCGACAATCTCATCGGTATCTGCTGTACTTTCTATATAGTCGTCATATTCATCAAGGCTATATTGCGCTGGTTGTAACAAATTCTCCTGACGAATACTTGTATGTTTCTCTACACTCTTTTTCATGCCTCTTTTTATTGTAAGTGGCTCAGGTATTGAAACACGCTTTGTGTCACTGTGTCGATTGGACACACTTCTTTGGAGAGAAGATTTCGAGAAATTCCCTGTTTCTCGCGACTTCACTTGCTCCACAATGGCTACCATATATCTATGCCTTTACCTTCCTCAAATCCACATTCCACAATTTGGTAACCGGAGATACATGCTGCCAAAGCTAGTACTATGAAATTGAACTATTCTATGCAACACATGCCCGAAACGCTTTCGAGTATCCCCCCCTATCTCTTCTTTGTGCAATATTCGTGCCAATGAACAAATAAGAAGAAAATATGCGCTCTTCCCGCGCCAGCGTGTGAGAGAGACAAGACAGGCATACTTCTTTTGTCTCATAATAAACCTGAAATTTTTTCCACCTGCTGTGGAAATTTCCGCACCTCCGTCTGTAGGGGCCCAATTATGCGGTTTGACAAATTAATCAAGATACATCGGTCCCTACAATCGATGTCCATATTATTTTGTTAAACAGGACATTGCGCCCATGGACGAGCGAAGCAATGACCGCTCCCCTGGATGCACCAATAACCAGTCCCTTGCATAGCTTCACTTTATCAAACAAAAACATACTTGAGCTGCGTTTATTTCCACTAGATAGACCTCGTGTGCCTGGGAACCGTGGTGGAGTTGGCTTTCCGCAACATCCTACAACAATTTTTCACAGTCAGTTAGGAGCAGGCGTGTTTCTGCTGTATGTATAAAGGGAAGAAATGTATGCAGAAGAATAGGTGGCTTACAAACGTCGAATCAGAAAATGGAGAACATTCTGAAAGGGCTTCTCATAGTCCGATACGCCCTCGTGCCTCCGTTTGGATTGATCCGATAGTAAAGCAAAACGTCTCTGCATCCTCTATTGCAAAAGAGCGGCAAATCCCAAGTCCACAGACACCAATTCCCGCACGAGCTTCGGCGCGACGCACATCGCGTTCCGTAAAAGTACGTCCTCGTTACTCACGCAACCAAACGATGCCACAAGATAGCGACATTACGCGCATCCCAACTCTGCCTCAACCAAAACCGACGATATGTCAATACGAACTCCCAGATTATGAGGCGGAAAGCAGTCTTTCATCACTTTCACTTGCACATCCTGAAGCAGTAGACTGCGCGATTGACGAGATCGACACATTACCACCATCTCGTTCGCGTGCAATTGACGAGATTGACACGCGATCACCGCTGAAACATAACACGCTTGCTGCGCAAAAATCCCCAGCGACCATTGAGCGAGAAAATGCCAAAGGGAAATCTTTCTTACACCCCGCGGAACTCCCACGGCAAAAGAGCCTGACATTGCCTTCCCTACACTCTCTAAGCGAGATTGTTGCTCCCGCACCAGAGGCTGCAACTGTTGCCGTACCACGGATTCCTGCTGTAAACGAGAAGCGCGACCTCATTGCAGGAGTAGGTTCCAGATCAGCGATTGTCGAGAGTACGTCGCCCCAACTTATTGAGGAAGCTGCATCGTGGACGACAGGGCAAGGAAAAAACTCACGACTAGCAAAGCGCATTGCGAGCCGTTCAACTGATAGGAGAGGTCAACACAGAAGCTCTATTTCGCTTAACCCCATTGATCGTGTACGCTGGTGGCTGCTCTATCCTAGGCGCATCGAGTTTCTGCTCTGGCTCAATGGGACTATTGTCCTGGTCGGAGTAACTTGTCTGTTCTTATTCGCCACACTACTTAGTACTGGCTGGATGAGTGCAGGCTTATCGAGTGTAGGGGTTGATAGTGGTGGAGTACAAACGTTGAGTACTCCGGGCAGTACAGCAACATCAAGCAAATCCTCCTGTACGGCTGAAAATGCATCGAACCCACAATGTCATTCGACAACTATTGTTTCATCATCTGGTCTAAAACTCACCGTGGTCGATGATGCTATATTGCTTCCTGGAGTACCTATTTATTTGCATGGACAAGGATTTAGTGCGAATAACATGGTAACCTTTACCTATGATACATCTTTACCATGTCGTCCAAGCGCAACATCGACAGATATGCAAGGGACGTTTTCCATCTATCTTTTGCTTGGTGTTGGAGTAAAAGCGGGACCACACCAAATTGTAGCCTATGATGTAGCAACCAAGAACACGATTAAGGTCTATGTGACTATGTCACCATTACCAATTGGTAAGGCTCTTCCGCCAACACCTACACCTGTACTACCGGGTGTAGCACCTACTGCAACAACAGCAGGTGGCAGTGGCAGCGGTCTACCACCACCCGTTGGTCAGACACCCGTTCCATTCACGCCCACTGCGGCAGTCACACCGACGGCTGTGCCGACACATCAGCCGACCCCCACTGTAGAAGTAACGCGATCTCCAACGGTAGGAGTCACAGCAACGGTAGGCAACACACCGACTGTTGCTCCTACGACAACTCGAACTGGGAAGAAGTATATAAGCTCAGCATTAGTACTACAGAATGCACTGTATGACGAGAATGTCGATGGACACAATTCATTCAACCTATGGCTCTGTATAGCCATCGTTGGCTATACACTTTCGATGATCATGCTAGGGATCGCTGGCTTGCTTTACCGTCGCCTATCATCAAGGTAGAACCGCGGCTATACAAAAAAGGATGTACTGCTTGCACATCCTTTTTTGTATAAAGGTCCTTGTGAAACATCACCAGGAAATACATTATTTGGCATTGCCTCTATAATAAAAGTATAGATATATGTGAAATAGGTTGTGTGTTTCGTGTGTGGAGGCTTCTACAATGCAGTGTGAAACTCAAATAGTTGTTATGGAGAATGAAGTTACATCTCTGTGTATTCCCGAAGAGCCATATGTGCTTGTTGTTGACGACGATCAAGCTATCCTCTCAGTTGTCATGTTGCTCTTGGAGACAGAAGGTTACATAAGTCTAGGTTTCTCTGATAGCCCAAAGGTTCTTCCTTTTTTGGAAGAACTACGCGTGACAGGGCAACGGCTGCCCTCCGTTGTGCTTCTTGACCTGATGATGCCTGTTCTCTCTGGTTATGACATTGCCGCTGCTATGGCAGACAACTCATGGTCAGTGCAAATCCCCATTGTCGTCATGACGGCAGATCATCGCGTCACTGGTGCTCATGCTGTTCCTGGTGCATCAGATTGGCTAAGTAAGCCCTTTCGGATAGAGGTGCTAGTAGACAAACTGGAAGCTTTTATGCCATCCCCGTGCCCTCAATAAAGCACTGCATCAGACTGATAAAGAGAGGTAGCTACTTTGTATCTGATGATATGTTTTCTCTGCCATCTCTGTGTCTGCACCTTTCTCTACGTAAAATGAGCAATGTCTGGCTAATAGATGCACATTTTTGATACCTTTGTATCTTGTACGAATACTGGATGTAACCAATAATACATGCATAGACTAATGTGCTATTTAGTTACAAACTGATGCTCAAAACGTCGACTTCGGTAGGAGAAGATGTTGAAAATATTTTATGTATAGAAAATCATCACTATTAACAAAAAGGAAAAATGTTTTATGATCGACCGTAAGAAAGTCCTTCTGAGCCTTGTAGTGCTGATGACTCTTGTCGCCAGCATTACCATGATCGCTGGGAATGTGGGGACGTGGTCAGCGGTTCATGCGCAACAGGCTTCGGTAAACAGTGTTACATCTACCGATTTTCAGGCACCAACAGGTGGAAACGCATGGGGAACTGCATTTGACAGCAGTGGCAACGTTTGGTTAGCCTTACCCGGCTGCGATTTTCCAAATTGTAATGGTAAGAGTCCTGGCAAAATCATACGTTTCAATCCATCGACAAGCTCTTGGAGCACTACCTATCCGTTGCCATCTGGCTATGGTCAACCGACCTTTCTAGCTTTTGATCCGCTGGGTACTCTCTGGTATACCATGCCATCAACAAACTCTATAGGTATGTTAAATCCAGTGAGTGGCACCATGCAGCAATTCGCCGTTCCTACATTAGTTTCTGGTCCTTTGGGCATTGCGGTAGACTCTAAGGGTACAATATGGTTCACAGAACACTACATAAATCAAATTGGCTCATTTAATCCTACTACTCATACATTCCATGAAATAGCAACTGCAACAACTAATAGTCAACCCTATGGCATCACCGTTGATGCTTCTGATAATGTCTGGTTTACCGAAAATAATCCAAGTGTTCCAGCCGTCGCTGAATATCCAGCAAGTGGTAGTGGCCTCAAGGAATTTCCAATGACTCCTAATGGGAATAGCCTTACACCTCATTTAATCACTGTTGATACTAACGGTAATCTTTGGTGGTCCGAGGGATGGGTGGGCGCAATCGGCGAATTGAAGGTTGCTCTTGCTAAACCTGGAACAGGTAATGGTATAAATCACTATAACTATCATCTCAGTAATACTCATACTTCTGGTATAAGTGTTGATAGTTACGGAAAAATCTGGTTCGACGACTCAATACATAGCATCTATGGCTCGTTCCCGGAAAATGGTACTGGCGCATTTTCCATCTATAATACTCCTACGCAAAATTCTCATCCACATGACGGTCTGAATGTCGATAAACAAAATCGCGTTTGGTTTGACGAGGAGTTCATTAATAAACTTGCCCTTGCAACACAACCGGGGAGTAGCAACCCGTCACCAACAGCGACTACAGCTCCCACGTTGACACCAACCACACCAACATCTGGTCAGACATTGGGACAGGATACCTTCCAACGTGCTAATCAATCACATTGGGGCAATGCCTCTGATAAACAGACATGGGGTGGCGACGCGAATAAACTCAACGCCTTCTCCATTAGTGGTAATGCTGGCGTTGTCTCAAGTAGTGGCGCGACTACTTACAATGCAGTGCTAGGAAAGTCTGCAACAAACGCACAAGTTGTCGTGAGTGGCACATTGAGCAACTATAGTAATAACGCTAACTTTGGATCTGTATTGCGCTGGACCAGTAGCAACAATGCGTACAAGGCGTATATCAATGGCAATACATTCTACATCATGAGGATAGTTTCGGGTGCAACAACCTTTATCGCAAGTACTGCCTTTACCGCGAAGGCAAATACCTCGTACACCATACGCTTCCGAGTGTACGGTTCGACGCTAAACGCGAAAGTATGGGCGACAGGGAGTGCAGAGCCGAGTGCCTGGATGCTCACTACCTCTGACACCTCGCTCACTACTGGCTACGCTGGTATACGTGTACTGACACAAAGTGGTACCGCAAGGTTTACCTCGTTCCAGGCTACATCACTGTAAATACAATACCTGAAAGAGGCGAAGGTGAGCACTGCTCAGCTTCGCCTCTTATCGACTGCTCCTTCTGCTCAATAGTGGCCGCCTCAAACTTTACACATCCAGCGAGGCTCCCTCAACCATTATCATAGAATGCTGGCATCAACAAATTTTGCGAAGAAAATAAGCACTGGTTCTCTTAATACATGTATCCCCCCTACACAGAAACTGCGCAACGTGATACAATGCGTTCCATGCAAATTCATCTGTCCAGACAGCGCACCTCCTACTTTTATAAGGAGTTATCTATATGCCACGAGGACGTAAAGGCCGCCCACAGGATAGCATCGACAGCATCCTGCTTGCTATCAGTCGTCGCGATACCATCGATCCCGCCACACTCTCACACTACTTCGACCGCCTGGACGAAGAATGGAGGCATGGCGCACGCGAAAAAGTGCTGCATCTACTAAAAAGCCATGATCCTTCCGCACAAACCGCCGCCATGCACATTCTATCCGAACTCGCAACAGACGTAGATTTGGAAGAACTAGAGGAGTTTGTTGCCGACCCCACAGTGAGCGATATCGCAAAACTAACACTCTCTCCCATCCTTCAGGAACTGGGATCAGAGATGGCGGAAGAAGGCATTATCGAATATCTCAATGACCCTACCACTGCTATGCAACAAATGCAACTTCGTCTACTTGAACTTGTTGGAAACAACGAAATGGGTATCGAGTCTATTCTGAATGACGTAGCCTCTACGTCTGTTGAGCAACGCCTCGGCTTTGTTCAATGGCTAGGAGGTAGTAACGATGCGCGAGCCGCTTCGCTCCTCATCCCTCTGTTGGAGAGCCAGACTGGGAAGGTAGCAACCGCAGTCATTGAAGCTCTCGAACAACTTGGACCCATAGTAAGCACACAAGCGATTCCCGCCTTGAACCATTTGCTTGCAACCAGTTCAAATCGTCAACTGAAACAAGCTGCGCGTGCCACACTCGGTCGTCTTACCATGCAAGGTGTCCCAGGCATGGAAGACACCGTAATGACAGAAGCGCGTCACCCACTTCCAGCGTATGAGGCACGGGTAAGCTTTGTTGATGGCTCTGGCACGCAACTCTTAATGCTCTCCTGGAAACGTCCCGATGATCTGCTTAAAGTCGTGAACGTGCTGTATCAGGATCAATGGGGCATAAAAGACTGCTATGGCTTGGACGAGATGGACGTTGACCATTGGAACGACCTTGTAGCCAGGATGAACCAAAAAAGCTTTGGGAGCTTTGTTGTTCCGTTTGCCTATGGTCGCTCCCTCATCGCAGACGGTTGTATCATTAGCAAGCGCACACGACACAAACTGCCAATTGCCTATTTTGTCTGGCGTCCACTTATTGAAAGCGAAGCACCAGCCGAAGAGCTTGTGAGCTTTGCTACAACACTTCCCCCCCAAACGCTGAATGCAGAAACACTTGCCCTTGCACAACATGGCGACGAACTATATCGCTTGGATGAATTTGTATCGTGGATGTATGAGCCACTTGCTGCCATAGAACCATATATGAACCGCTTTTGGGACGCACAACCAACAACTCATAGCACCACCAAGCGTGGAAGTAAAGGCAACCGTAAGGCGAAGCCGAAAGTACAGAGCGTACAACTTGAGCCATTAATTGACGAAGCACTTACAGCCGTGATTGACGATCCATGGCGTCTGCTCTACGAAACACGTCTACGTCGTCAAGCCCAACTCTTGCAACTGACAAACCGCAAGAAAGAAGCTCAGCTTGCACAAGCCGTCGCAGCAATGCTACACCCTGACTTCCACATTTCCGCGCAAGAGCAACCTTTTCTTCGCTTCATGATGCGCATCTCTATCGAGCAAGGTCCCCTGCGCATGATAGCAGAAATGGCAGAAGCCCTGAATATAGACGATCCTGACTCCATGCCATTCGACTTCTTCGATGATAAGTAAACAAAGAACACCTGGGCTGCATGCTATGCTATACCATAAGCATGCAGCCCAGGTGTTCTTTTTACTATCGGCCTGGCACAGGAAATGGAGCCTTCAGTACCTCTTTCGCCGCATATTCACCGCTATGCATCGCCCCTTGAATACTGCTTGATTGCGTATATTCACCAGCCAGATACAATCCCTCAACCGACGTGGAAGTACCGGGCAGCGTATCAAACACGCCCGGTGGTTGCGCGAACTGCGCAAACGGAATACGATATACCGCTAATAACTGCCAGCTATCCAGATGTGCATGCGGGAACCAATCCGCCATCTCTTTTAAACTACGCTGCGCAATCTGCTCATCGTCTTCGGCGGGATTGCCCAAGACTGTTACCGACAGCAAATGTTTCCGTGGTGGTGCATAGGTGGGCGCAATATTGGTCAACAGCACCGCATTATTGACATAGGCATGTGGTGCCGTGTTGAGTAAAATTTTGTGCTGCTTATACAACTGCTCGTTTCCAGCAAAATAAAGACAGACCGTACTCACCCCCTGCGTCGGCAACGATTTGTGGACGAACTTTTCCGCTACTTTGCTCTCTGTTGCGAGCACCACCTGCTCAGCTTCAATCTGCTCTCCATTCGCCAGTCGCACCCCCGTCACTCTGTTGTTGTTGACAAGAATCTCACTCACACGCGCATGAAAACGTACCGCGCCTTCTGGTAGGGCAGAGGCAAGTTGCTCTGGAATGCTCTGTATGCCCTCAGCAGGAAGAACAATGTTGCCTTCAGCCAGCATCTTGAACGTAAACTGAAACATACGTGCACTGGTATGCAGCGTGCGGTCAAGAAAGATACCTCCATAAAAGGGGCGAATAAATGAATCGATAAAGCCCTTGTCAGAAAACCCTAGCCTGCGCAGGTATGCCGCGGTTGTCTCATCTTTTCCACCAGGTTGACCCATGCCCGCGAAAATCTCCCTGGTAGAAAGACGTGTTACCTGTGCGACTAGTCTTAGTGTGCGTAGTTTATCAGCGGGTGAGATCAGTGGGTTGAGGACGCCTGGCAGTAAATGTGAAGGATCGCGCAGCGGGTCTGCAATTTCGTATTTTTTTCCATTCTTTACCAGCACCGCTCCTGGCTCAAATACCCGTTGCTTGAGCTTCTCAAAATCCAGGTGACGTGTAGCAGCATAGGCTGTAAAAAGTACCTGAAATCCACGGTCTAGTCGAAAGCCATCCTCATGAAAATCTGTGCGTACTCGCCCGCCTACCTGGTCCGCTGCCTCTAGTACCAGGACACGCTGTCCGCGTTCCGCCAGTATCTTTGCGCATGTTAAGCCAGCTAAGCCAGCACCTACAACAACAATCATCTATCCTATACTCCTTACCACAAGGGATTTATGACCAGACCTGTAATCAGCTTTGGATAAAAGTAGGTCGATTTCTGTGGCATACGATCATCTGCTTGAGCCACATCTCGAATCTGCCGTACCCGTGTTGCGTTCAACAATACCGCCGCCTGTGCCTCTCCGCTCGAAATGGCTTGTAGTGCTTGTTGCGGATCACGAGTATAGTGGACGTGAGTTCCAGCCGTCATATCTTCCGCACTCAAGCCTAATATATCTTCCATCACGAGTTGTTGCGCAACTGCCACGTCCAAGCAATTCCATGCCTCTGAATGTCTGCTCTCTTGCATCCTCTGTTTGCCTTGCTCATTGAGGACCAGCAACAACGTTTGCTTCCCTGTTGCGAAGACAAGTGCTGGCTGTTCTAGTCCCGCCTCTGTCATACGCTGTACAAGAGTATCACCCGCAAGTGACGACAGTGATTGTACCGTGAAATAGCGTGCAAAAGATGCCTCGGTAAGCGTATCAAGTGTACCTGAGTCCAATGCAAAGAGTATGCGATGTGTTGGCAAAACAAGCATACCTGGATCATCTACATCAATTAAGGCCATCAATACGAAATGCGCTGCATCCTCTGCATGCAATTCTTTTCGCTGCCCTAGTATCTCCTGTCGATAAGCTAGTGCTGTTTCATAACGATGATGCCCATCAGCAATATACAATTGTCGCTCTGTAAAAAAGTCCTGAATGCTAGCTATCTGCTGCTCATCCCGAATAGTATGAAGGCGATGCTCTTCTCCTGCTTCATCGGTGAACTGTACCTCAGCGTGCTCTACATACGAAGCGAGTAAACGCCGAATACGTCCCTGCGGGTCATCATATAAACTCATAATTGGACTAAAATTGGCGGCACATGCGCGTAACAGTTTTAAGCGGTCATCCTTTGCCTTTGCCAGTGTATGCTCATGTGGTAACACGACGTTTGCTTCCCACGGCTCCAAACGTACCCGTGCAATCAAGCTAGTACGCGTGTACTGCTGACTCTCGTAGGTAAACGTTTGTTGATACACATAATAGCAAGGAGTTGCCTCTTCTTGTAACACATGCTGTAAACGCCATTCAGAAAGTGCTGCCGCAGCTCGTGTATACACATTGTTGAGAACACTATCTTCTGCTGTCGCCTGCCCAAGCTCAAGCCGAATGACATTGAAAGGATGCCGTGCATAATAGCTTGCCTGTGCCTCTTTTGTAATCACATCGTAGGGTGGTGTCACAACCTGCGCGATATCACCCACCTTTTCTGAGACATAGCGTATTCCACGTAAAGGTCGAACCTCTGCCATAAACAATACTCCATTCATCATACATATAAAAAAAACTGCTTGAAAGCAGACAAGACCTTGCTTGTATACTCAATGCTGTTGCTCATTGTATCATGCAAACAAAATTGTAAGAAGTGTGTAAAAATAGAAAATTTGTTCCAAAAAACCTTGACATCGCTTATCTCTTATGGTATTCTTCTCCATGTAGTACAAATGTTCAAAACTAAATATACTCTCCCAACCCCCTTATTTCTTCTACTTTTCTCCCATACAGTGGTCGGGTTCTCTCTCCGCTCTCCCCCACCCGACCACTGCGGCGGCAAGGATACGATATATCGGTCTTACAACATTTACCAGATGAAAGTTATTACATCTTTTTTGCCCCTATTAAGTCATTTCTAATGTTTATTTTTTAGCATAAAGAGACACAAGTCCTACTTTTGGCGTGGCACATTGACCCACATTGATACAGTATGTAAAATCACAAGGTAAGTGTATAGAACATACTGTGGGGGAGCCTTATGCAAACTGTATCAACTGAGCAACTTGTAGGACAAACGGTAGGTCACTACAACGTAAAAAGCCTGTTAGGGCGTGGACGTTTGAGTGCGGTCTATCTGGCTCAACACCCTGCACAAAATCATGTCGCAGCCCTGACTGCGTTCATCGTTCCCGAACGCTTTACTGCTGAAACGCGCACGCGTTTCACCCAACGCTTCATGAGGGAAGCAGCAGCATTGACTTCGCTTAGCCATCGCAATCTCTTACCAATCCACGAATATGGTGAGAAATTTGGCTATCCCTATCTCATCACACCCTATATGACTAACGGCTCTCTTGCTGATATCTTGAAGCAGCAAGGACGCTGCACACCGGCCTATGCCCTCGAAGTTCTGGAGCAAGTCGCGGCTGGATTAGAATACGCGCATCACAAAGGAATTGTTCACGGTACGCTGAAACCCGCGAATGTACTTCTGAACACTGACAAGAACTTGCTTGTTGCTGGCTTTGGTCTCGTGCATATGTTGCAAATGCGTGGCCTTGAGCAAAATGATCAGCCCTACTCGTACCTATTGAGTATCGCTGATACCTTCCTCTATGCATCTACCTATATCGCACCAGAGGTCGTGCAGGGACAGCCAATAGACTCTCGCTCTGATATCTATGCATTGGGCATAATGCTGTTTGAACTGTTGAGCGGCAAGCCACCATTCACAGGTACATCACCTCTTGACACCGCTATCCAGCATCTTCAACATCCTTTGCCATCGCTCCATCAACTCAGTCCTGATATTCCTATTGCTATGGAATTAGTCATTAATCATGCCCTTGCACGTGATCCCGGTCAACGCTTTCAGCGTGTGAGTGAACTGGTCGAAGCCTTTTCACAAGTATATAAAGGAAGTGCCAATCGTCCTCAGAGCAGCCTTAGCAGCGGCGCTACGGGCTTGCTAGACGCGCCGAAATCGTCAAACAATCTACAGAGCGTCCCTGAGGAAGAGGTTTCTATCGGAAGCTGGCAATTAGCACCACCGATTATCACTGGCAAGTTTCCTGCAATTCACACGACTGCGAAGAATACAGTTGCATCACCACAAGCTACGCGTGCCAAGTCTCTCCCTGTTACAACCGATGCGTGGCAGATTCTACCACCAATTGTTACAGGAGGACATCTTACCGCAGTGAAGCCAGCGCAACAGATGCCTACAGCAAAACATGTGGTACAACCTCCTACAATACCACAATCTTCTACAACGTCTTTACAGCAATTCGCAGCCGCTCAAAACAATGTAAGTCCACAGCTACAAAGACCAAGCCACCAACTAGGGCAAGTTGCACCAATAGCACAACCCCCACAACCTCTACTAAGTGAACGTGCTGGAAACGATACTGATGTAATGAACACTCCTGAGTGGTGGATACAAGGATCCCGACCTCTTGCCTCTGTACCACTTACAAGGGCTCCTGAAGCATCGCTAGGATTGTCCAACTTAGAACAGAGAAGGCCAGTACAGCAAAATAAACAGGTGCCCCCACCTGATACTGTAATGCACATTCGCCCTCCAAAGCGAGGACGAAATATGGGACGAAGAACTGCTATTGCAACCATTGCAGCAGGAGGTGTTGTTGCTGCTGGTGCGTTAATCGCGGGGAAAATGAACCTTGCTCATCTTGCGATGCCCCTTACTGCACAGACCGGACAAGGGACAACTACTACACCTGATCAACGGAAGCCGACAGCAAATCGTGGTCAGCAAAGTCCGACAACAAATAGCGCAACGCCAACGATGAGTGGTAGTCCTGGTAAAACAGGGATGGGACCTACTGGAAGAGTGTTAGGCACTACAAGTATTCCCACGAACACTTCTACAGATATTGTCAATCCAGCAGACGGAAAAGCTGGCCTGTTAATTCACCTTCCAAATGGACATTTCGCCGCCTATGAACGTGCCTGTACACATGAACAAGTCGAAGTCAACTATGATCCGATGACGCATACACTTGTCTGTCCGGCCCATGGATCCGTTTTCGATCCTTTAAACAATGCCGCAGTTCTACAAGGGCCAGCAATGCGTCCACTGAAATCCGTAGCATTTCACGTGAATGCTGACGGCACAATCACTGCTGGCTAAGTCTCTTGACGCTTCCTATAAAGAACAGTTACAATCAAAGTGCTGAACAGAGTCATGAGTTCTATGTAGAAGAAAGACGGAGCGCATGAGCCCAACGTTAGTGACATTTCTCGGGTTTGTTGTGGCAGTACTCATCATCATGTGGGCGGTACTCGAATTAATCCGGCGTTATACGAGACAAAAGAAGGCCGCTACTCAAGCACGCAATGCATGGGTTATGGTAAAGCCAACTCCTCCAAATATCATTGACAAGGTATCTCCTCAATCACAAGATGAGGAGACCAAAGGCATAACCGATGTCGAGCTACACAAACGCTCCAAGCAGAACGGTCACTACTCGCAGAGTAAAAAACCGCTATAGTATAGAAAGTTCGTATGGGCATGAGCTGTCTTCAAACCCATTTGTGTGAGGTAGCTCGTGATCTGAGGAATACCAAAGGGGGCAGCCATGCAAGACTCCTTCTCTTTAGGTCAGCGACGAGGCATAGAAAGTGCTCAACGTCTTCTACCTCAAGTATAACATATGAGCACCCGTAAACTACCCATAGACGTAGCAGAGTCCTAGTATGTCACAAGCGGAATGTTGCATTTGCTCGTTTGTACACTTCTTGGTCTGATCGAAATGTATCTGCGTTCGTCCCGCGCATAGATGCGAGCAAATCCGCGAATAATTGTAATGGCACTACTGCAAGCAACGGTGTTAATTCCTCCACAAGAGCAGTGCTTTGTGTAAGTTCAACATGTGTCCAACTTCCACGCGTAAATAATTCCTCGTTAGTAGTAGTAGGAATATCACCAAGCAGCAACACGCGCGAGCCAATTTCGTGTATCGCTCGTAAAAGATCCGCTATCCTTGCTTGTGCTGGGCCCTTAACACTTATGACAATGAGCAGATCACTTGTTTCAAAGGCAACCAACGGACCATGAATCGCTTGCTCTAACTCTAGCCCCTCTACAGTAATATATGCAGCTTCCTTTGCCTTCAATGCTCCCTCGGGTGCCGTTGCCGCATTTGGCCCTGCCCCTACGATGATAACTCTTCTCTGATGCGCTACGACATCTTGCGCGACCTGTCGGAGTACACTCTCACGCTTGAATAGTTGCTCCAGATATGTCGGTAGTGCAGCCAATCCTTGCTCAATTTTCTGTGCGACCTGTGCATTGCCTCGTAGTTCAGCAAGCCGTGCCGCTATTTGAGCGAGACGTGTTAATGCAGCGATATAGCTTATAGAATGTGTCGATGACTCCTCTTGCCCCACCGTCTCTAACAAAATATCCACGTCACGCATCTGTGAGCCTTTACCAGTGATACCAACTGTAAAAACACCTGCCTGCTTTGCCCTTTGCACCGCACCTACGCCATGTATCTTGCTTCCACGATGACTAATAACAACCACGCCATCGTCCGAACGCAGTGGGCGTGGATACGTCACAAACTCATACGAGCGCATCGCCCATGCGTCTACTCCTGCAAGACGGAACAGGTATTCTCCAACCAGCGCTGCATGATAACTTGTACCAATTCCCGTAAGCAGAATTCGACGCCGCGAGTTCAACTGCTGTGCCACTTGTGCTGGTCCATCCCAATCAGTAAGTAGCTCACGTATCGCCCGTGGCTGCGCACGAATAGAGCGATAAAGCGCAGTAGTGTTCAACGTTTGCTCAGACATACGTTCTCTGCCTTTCAACTGTGAACTGTTTCACTCCTATAGTATGACATGTAATCTATTGTTTACCATACATCATACTGTATGCTTTCTTATAACACCATCAGCCAATGAGGGAAGAAAGCACAACATTTGTACAGCCAAAAGTTTTACATACTTGTAAGGAATGTTACCTCAATGTTTTTTTGAGCGTATATAAGTATATCTGTACTTCCTTGTCACGGACGCTATCACGAGCAAGGCAAGTGGGCAACTTACCCGAAGGTGAGGTTTTTACCGCTCCCGCAACCGTGGATGGTGTCCTTGTGTGTGATGTGGACGTAATTCCAGCCCGGTGCACGATTGAAGTTGATGGATGCATTATCATGCGCGATGGTGAATTTACGCTCTAAAAGAACGTATAGTATAAGGGCAGCTACATTGCATAAGCTATAACTGCTCTTCGATTTGTACAAGCAGTGCAAATTTCTTAAATTTGCACTTTAATGTATATATGTTGACACTATCTTGTGTTCTTGACTACAATAAAGACAGTTACTACTGCGTGTATCAACGACGATAACTCTGTTCCAGGTACTGCACCCGCTTTCTTACAAAGAAAAGCTGTATAGGGGGCTTTGAAATGGCAACGACTAGGGGACAACATCTCATAGGTACCGTACTAGGGTCTTGTGTACTAGAACGACTTTTGGGGTATGGCGGTTCTAGTGCAGTCTTTTTAGGACAGCAGCATACTCCTAGCCGTAAGGTAGCTGTAAAGGTTTTTCTCCCCCGCTCGACAATGGATATGCAGATGCGGCGCGACTTCTATCACCGTTTCTTACGCGAAGCCGAAGCTGCTAGTCAGTTGCAGCACCCAAATATCTTGCCCATCTACTCTTATGGTGAGCAAGACGGTCTCCCATACATGATTATGCCTTATATGTCAGGTGGCACACTATCTGAATATATTGAAAAACATGGTGCGCTCTCGCTGCAAGAGGCACAGTGGCATCTTGAGCAACTTGCATCAGCACTGGACTATGCACATGAACATGGTTGTGTCCACTGCGATGTTAAACCCGCCAATATCCTGCTTGATGGCGCATGTCGTATTATGCTCGCCGACTTCGGTATCGCTCGGCTGGCATCCAATATGCCAACAGAAGAACACGACACGGTTATAAAAAACAACGAATCGTTGATGGGAACACCCGACTATATCTCACCAGAACAAGCACTTGGGCAAACGCTCGATGGTCGCTCAGACATTTACTCGCTTAGCGTCACGCTCTTTTATCTGTTGGCAAAGCAACTTCCATTTAGGGCTGATACAACATTAGCGCTGGCCCTTATGCACATTCACGAAGTACCACCCTCACTCTGCGTAATTCGCGCTGATGTGTCACCTGCTATTGATCGTGTTGTGCGTAAAGCACTGGCTAAAAGCCCCAATCAAAGATTTCAAACGGCTGGTGCGTTTAGTACAGCATTTACAAATGCAATAGAACAAGCTCACAACCCATCTGTTGAACAAGAGCTTCTAGAGGACCCATTTAGTCAGCAGGAACTCGGTAATTCACCTGCTAAAGCGAGTGTGCAAGTCAGACAGGTACCTACTAAACCACCCAAGGCTACACAATTTTTGACACTCCCAAAACTTGCCCTCATCGCTGCCTTATTATTGTTGGTGATCGGAGGCGTAGCCACTTCTGCTTTCTATTTCTTGCATAGCGTTCCTATCCGTCCGTCACAAAACTCGCTTGCTACTGGTATCGGGAAGCAAACGGATGCCGATACATTAGCAAACGGTGATGATTGGCCGCTTAGTAGCACATTCTTCTATGACCAGCAGCATCAACACTATCATGTACTCAACAAGTCCGATCAAACCGTTGCGCTCGCCCTCTATAACGAGCATCAATATAGTAACTTTTACCTGTCTGTCAACATGATGCTTGTACATGGCGAACACGCCACCTCTGATTATTATGGAGTAGTGTTCCGTGCCTCTGCCGACCAATCACGGTACTATCTCTTTGAAATTATGTCGTCTGTCACTGGACAATACATCTTTTGGCGTTTCGATGGGAAATGGCAAACTATTGCTTCTGGCCCCGTAACTTCGCTACTCGTTGGACCAGGAAAAGTAAATATCCTTACAATAGATGCTCATGAGAATGTCTTTGCATTCTCTGTTAACAACAAATCTGTGGGTAAGCCCATTTCTGACACATCATCCGCCAAACTTTCCACAGGTGAAGTTGGACTCTACGTAGAACAACAAGACGCCGAAGTAGCCTTCTCGCACCTCTACATTGCTACACACAAATAAGAAATGTTGTGTATGGAGGGCAATTGCCCTCCATACACAACATCATAAAGGCAATGGTGCAGATGCTTGTGCTGGAAACAATGCCTTCAGCGCAACCTCTGTATCTCCTTCGGCCCATACATCGGGAAACGCAGAACGCAACTCATCAAGGCTGCGATGACAGAATAACAATTGTAGAAAGACAAGTTGAGGAAAACCTGCCCCTGCATTTGAGTCATATACTGGAACGCGCCAAGGTTCAGCCGTTGTTAGTTTCCCATGCTCAAAGACCATACGTAAGCCACCTTTGTACTGGTCAATCTTGAGTTCTCCTGTGTAGTCCGCAACTACAGAACGCTCCAACCGCCTCTCCAACACAGGTGCAATATGCTTGAGAAATGTGGGCATATCGCGTACCCGCACATACCACGCGTATGGAGCCTCATATAATGGAGCCAAATTTCCTAATGCATCATATACAGGATGTGTGCGTCCCAAATTAAAGGAAATTTTGCTGAGCGAACTCGCTTCTTTCATTCTACGAATCGGTGTGTGTGAGCTGTACATTTGGAGTGCTCGCAAGACCGAAGGAATCATTGCCCGTAAGTTCACCTCTGGCAAGGCATCCAGCGCATGCACGTCGAAATTTGCTCCTGCTTCGTTACGTCCCGAAGAGACGAATACATAGCCAAACGCCTTACCAGCCGCATCTACGATCATCTGTAAACGGGGCAACCTCTGGAATTTGTCACTTACTCTCTGTACTTCGTATAGCCAGTAGGCATCAGGCACATCTGCCGTCACTACGCCAACCTTGCGACGGTAACTGTAGATGTGCTGAATAGCTGGCACATCTTCAGCCGTTGCGTCACGCAGTATGTAGGCTTCTGCCTCGCCCTCTTTCGCCTTCGGAATTTGTGTTGTATACACAACGCGCTTTCCACCGAGGTCTAGCACGTATTCGTAGCCGAACTGCCGGTAGAAGTGAGGGATGCCTGTAATCGCTTGCATCATGTGGCCCTTAGACTCACTGCGCGCATGCACCATCTCGAACAATGCTCGTATCAAGCCTTTATTGCGATAATTCGGATCAGTCGCCACAATCTCCGGCTGCCCCATATCAAAGGGAATGCCCTCGTACTCCCAATGATTGCGCCACAAACAGGTACATGCCACAATTGGGTTGCCCTCTTTGCGTGTATCCTCCACCACACCATAGTCGCCCGAACCCATCAATGGATGCTTACCGCTCATAAGCTCATAAATTTCGCTACTTATGCCTTCGTTGAGCGGGTCGCTCTCCTTATCACGAAATACTAGCCCGACCAACTGCGCGATGTTTGCAGTGTCTGCCGCCGTTGACCAGCGCAAAACAAGACCATCGCCGAGGTCTCGGCGATAGGTCGCTGCCGCAGCCACATGTTTTGGTGTTGTAACCATATCGTTTCTTTCTCATTTCTGTTATACCTACCCCAGCATAGAGACGTGCTGAACGCAGGATTGCTAGAATGGACATAAAAAAAGGAAAACAAAAAACCGTGAGTCTTCATGTACCCACGGTTCGGAGAATATACTGCTTCTGCTCGTCATGTCAGAGGTTTATCCAGACAATCCTCTCCGAAAATGGGCATATGCATCCCTTGTGCCTGCGGAGTATCTTCTATGGAGGACTGGCACGAGAGGTTGAGGGCCACGATACTCATGGTAGGTCTTTGTTGCAATTGTATAAGCAGTGCGTTACATAAAGTGGTGCACATGCAAGGACCTCCTTTCCAGAATATCGCTTTTGATGAATACAAATCGTTTGTCTTACCGCTTACAACTATACGGAACCTATTGCACTTTGTCAAGTCTGCTACGACATTGCTTCCGTTGTCTGCTCTCTTTTGAGTAAATTATTTCTATATTGCCATTGTTGCCAGATCAACCAGGAGCAGCCTACCAATGGCAAAAGACCAATAAGCCAGCCTAGCCAGACAGGAATAGCATTTGGTGCTGCTACTGTAACATCAAGACTTGCTGAACCACGACCTCGTGGCCCATTCACGTCTATAACGAGTTTCCATGCGCCTCGCACAACCAGATGGAGCGTACCTGTAAGCATATGCACATTCCCAGTATCAACTACAAGAGACGCGTGGGCAGGTATTGCATCTGTACCTGGACCAGGTTGCGCAAGTAGTGTTCCTGATAATGGTGTAGCTTCATGACTTGTAACAGTAAGAGTAAAGTTTTGATCCACTATAGGTGGATCAGCAGAGAGACCTACAATGATGGTATAGGGACCTGCACTGAGCGTCTCGCTGCGTGCAGGCTTGCCATTAGCTAAAACTGCTGCTGGCATACTACAAAGCAACAAGAGTGCCAGCATCGCACAACGAAGGAGTATCGAAAAAAATGGATGCATACTTCACACTACCTTCTGTTGAAATGCCAGATATCCCCAAGAACAGCTCCTATTGTACCAGTACACGTGCCCAAGCAAAATACGAAAGGTAATGCGAGCAGCATTTCAGGCCAACTCACCGTAAGTATTCTGACACTATCTGGGTGCAGTTGTATGGCAGGTATATGGAGTAATACCTGGACAAGTACAACAGGTACTATTGTAGCTAACACGGTTATAACGCCACCGATCAGCAGGATATGTCGCCGTGACATACGCTTTGTTTCGTCATACTGGCTATAGTACCAAAGAGCAATGCCATCTACAATCAAGGCGCACACGAGGAAAAGCAGTGGAAGCAACGCGAGTGCAATATTGAATGATGGAGTGCGATCTATAAAGCGGAAGGCTAGATGCAGCTTTGTAACAGTGTATGTGAGGGCCGATGGTACAAAAATTTGCGTCACGAGCGCAAGAAGCCAGAGAAGCAAGGCTGTAAGTGTTGCTGCCCCTGGCTTACGTGTAGACTGCACTGCTGCAACAAGGCAAAAACCAGCCACAGCCACCAGTGGCAAGGCATAGATCGGAAACTGCCATCCAGCAATAACAACAGGGGCGAATGCTGTCAACGATAATTGCGTAATCCCTATGAATGCAGCAAGAAGCAAGAGAAGACCCCATTCGGGTCCGTTGAGCAAGAATGAAGGTTTGGAAACCTTTTGCTGCTCAATGCGCGCCTCCGACGCGAATGCATAGATACTCCCAAGTCCCATAATGACGCCGCCAATTGTACCCATGATGTGGAACGGAGACCAGAGCGTAACATCAATACCATACAACTCATGCCAGTAGTTATCCAGCGGTGCGGCTAGCAAGTCATTTAGTGCGCCAAAGCCCAGAATAGCAAACCCAAGCGGGCCATGAAAAAAGCGGAAAATACGCACCGTAGAGGTATCATCTACGCCTGTCTTGCCTTTGTAGTAGCGCACCGTATCCACGAGTATCACAAGTAAGGCAATGAGCCCCGTAGCTCCAACACCTGTGTACAGCATAATGTGCGGTGGAATCCAAAATTGGTCACGTCCGATAAGGTCATGCCATTCCCTGTCCCATGCCAGACCTAACTCCGCCTGCATGAGGAAATACAGTACAAACCATGCAGAGACCTGACGCAACCTGCGCTCTACTACATCTGTTCGTGTTAAAGAAGATGACAAACGCTGTTTGGAAAGAACTGATTGTGCCATAGAACTTCTCCTGTACCGTCCTGGTCCATCAAGCATACAGACTACGAGAGCTTTGCCGAGAAACTACTCTGCTTTGGGAAGCAGACCGCGAAGTAAAATATCAATCACATCTTCTACGAATGGAAGAGGCTCTGGGTAGCGCGTAATTCGAGCAATTATAGCAACAGTGCCGCAAGTTGCTCAGTTGCTATCATTGCTCTTTTCTGCTACTATAGGCATCATGGTAACGCAAGAAACTGCCACAAAGGGCTGGGATATTATCGGTCATGCACACGCTATCGACATTCTGCGCCGCACATTAGCCGCACAGCAAGTTCGCCATGCCTATCTATTTACCGGACCACCGCACATCGGAAAATCCCTCCTGGCACGTCGTTTTGCCCAAACCCTGCTTTGTACTGCTGGCCCTGATCCTAGTATTGCGCCACAGGAACCATGCAACACCTGTCTTTCCTGCCGCAAGGTGCTTCATGGCAACCATCCCGATATACATGTGATCTCGAAACCAGCCGACAAACAATTTATTCTGATTGAACAAATACGTATTTTGCAAAGTGACTCAGCACGTCGCACGCTCGAAGGACGCCGTAACATCTTTATCATCGAAAACGCACACGAGATGAACATACAAGCCGCGAACTGCCTCTTGAAGACGCTCGAAGAGCCAGAGCCAGATGTTGTACTTCTGCTCACTGTTCCAGATGCTGGTCTCCTCTTACCCACGATTCTCTCCCGTGTACAACTTATCACGATGCAACTACTTACTTCAACACAAATCAAGAATGCCCTAATACAAGATTGGGATAGCGAGCCAAAAGAAGCTGATCTCATTGCCTCCTTAGCTGCCGGACGTATGGGCTGGGCAGTGCAAGCTGTTGAAGATGAGGAGTTGCTTACACAGCGTAAAGCACAACTTGATCTGCTCACAAAACTTCCCTCTGCTGGCCGCGTGCAGCATTTTGACCTGGCGCAACGCGTCAGTGGCGATAGCGAAAAAGTGCAATCACTTTTAGAGTTGTGGTTACTCTGGTGGCGTGATATGGTATTAGCAGCGAACAACTGTCTTGATTTGACCGTCAACGTAGACATGCGACCTTTGTTAAAGGCGCAAGCCGCTAACGTTGGTACAGCAGAAGCAGAGCGTATGATACGTGCCATTTTGCACACAATGGAGGCCATCGAGCAAAATGTCAATCCGCGTGTCGCTCTCGAAGTCCTCATGCTTGATGTACCGGCGATTAAAGTGTAGTACTTGCACATCTAACAACATGTGTCTATTTCATCACAGTCCCGCAATGAAGAGGAGCGTCACATGCGAACAAACTTTCACCATTTGCTCATCCACCAGGAAGAAGGCGTTGTCACCATCACTATGAATCGACCTGAGGTGTTGAACTCATTTAACGATCTGATGCTAGAGGAACTCACCGAAGCAGTCGAAACGGCAGCCAGTGATGATACTATGCGCTGTGTTGTCCTCATGGGCGCTGGTAGAGCATTTGGAGCAGGTCAGGATCTCTCAGGCTTCCCTGCCGTCCCCGACGATGGTGAAGCTATCAAAGTCAGTGAGCATTTGAAAAAGTATCATCGCTTGATTAAGAGTATGCGTGCGATGCCCAAGCCTATTGTTGGAGCTATTCGTGGTGTTGCTGCTGGTATTTCGTGTAATGTTGCCCTCGCATGCGATTTACGTATCGCCTCTGATACCGCGCGCTTTATCGAAGCCTTTGCGCGTATTGGTCTTGTCCCCGATGGTGGTGGTGCATATTTCTTACCGCGCCTCGTTGGGCTAGGCAAAGCAATGGAGATGTGTCTTCTCACCGATGAGGTGAGTGGTACAGAAGCCGAGCGAATCGGACTCGTCACGAAATGTGTGCCTGTGGACGAATTTCCAGGTGCCGTTGCCGCCTTTGCAAAACGCCTGGCAAACGGGCCAACACGTAGTTATGGTCTCATCAAAGAACTCCTCTACAAATCAATGGAGACCGACCTACAAACCTCCTTTGACCTGGAAGGACAACTACAAGACGCAGCCTTCACAACGAGCGATCACAAAGAAGGTGTTACTGCCTTCTTACAAAAGCGACCCGCACAATATACTGGAAAATAGGAAGAGAGCAAGACGGATACAGTGGATCAACATCCCTGGTTGTTGCTCCACTGTATCCGTCCTGCTCTGTAAAAAATATGCGTATCGATAACCTTTCTCATAACAACGCACAGACACAGGGCAAGCGCCGCCGTGTGTGGTTGCGTGAACATGCGCCACAGCATCTCGAACACTGCGCAGCACTCACACTACACGCCTTACACCAACGCGAGAGTCAAACTGCACAGAACGCTCTTGTGCTTGGCGCGGGAGCCTGTACCGAAGTTCCCCTCAACGACCTGCTGCGCGCCTCCGACGAGGTTGTTCTCGCTGACCTTGATATAGCGGCCCTCCGTGCAGCAAGCGATGAAATTACCTCATCAACTTTGAATAAACGCTTGCGTCTCGTCCAATGTGATATCAGTAGTAGCAATGGTGAGCCTAAAAGAGGTGTTAGTGCCAATCTTGCGCATCTCATTTCCCGTCAGAACTGGGAACAACGAGTCTCGCAAGGTCCACAAGCTGTATTTGATGCTGCCGCGCTCTGTCTCGAACAATGTCCCGTACCAGACCCACCAGAGGTACAAACCCTCGCCAGTGGTTCATTTGGTCTTGTTATTAGTTCACTTGTCGTCTCTCAGTTGTTCAGCTATCCTATTCTCGACCTGCTCGACTCTATCAAACAAGTCGCTCCAAAACTGCTTGGCGAACAAGAGCGTCATCGCCGCTACCAGGATGCGGCCCAAGCCTTCCGCATTCGTGTTATCAATGCCCACCTCCACCTTATTCGCGACCTGTTAGACATTGGTGGTCGCGCTGTCCTGCTCAGCGATATACGTGGCTTTGTCTTCAACGTCCAAGACAGCGATCACGACGCCACGCATCGTCGTGCTCTGCCCCTTGTTCCGCGTATCTTTCCCGACCTCGTGCGTGACACCTTCGACACTGTAGAAGAACAGCAATGGGAATGGATCACCGACCTACCAGAAAACGAGCGTCCAGGCCGAGGCTACGAAGTTGCTGGGTATGTACTAAAACCACGTTCGCTCTAAGCAACATATCTTGTACTGATATTAGGACGGTCTACGTTTGATACGTCTCTGGCGTAGTCGGTCGTAAACCACGGCCACAATCGCCACTAACCCGACCAGGACCGCTGCTCCATAATGCACAAGATTACTCAAAAACGTGAGGATAAGCGATTGCTGAGGTGTATAACTGAGGGATGAGGGGTAGAGACCGGTAATCACAAAACGAGGATGTCCTCCCACTGAAATAGTCTTGAGCGTTTGGCGGTCTGGAATAGCGAGCATGGCTACGTCCCCACTGGCAAGTGCTACAAAGCCTAGCTGCCCATCGCTTGTAATTGCAACAGATTGTGGCGGAGTTGAAAAACGCAGCACACGTTCTGGCTCATGACGCAAAGGCGTTTCATCGACGCGCACGGATGAAAGTACATCAATGCGCTGGTGCTGTTGGTCAGGCACATAGACTTCGCCCGTTGTCGCGTCATAATCCATGAGGCCAAAAGCTCCACCAGTCAGCAACGGAGGAGTGCTCTGCCTGCTATTCACATCTATTGCAACAAGCGTCCCCTTCCGTGTTGTCACATAAGCCGTAGGCCCAGAAGGAATACATAGATATTGTGGACTACCTACAACAGAAACTGTCGCAAGTTGCGAACCACCCGTACTAAATATTGTAACATTGGTCGTATTTGCTAGCCAGAGTTGGTTGCCTGTTCCACCAGCGATACCCCCACCCACAACCGCGATAGCCATACCGGTAATCCCATTTTGCACTTCAAAAACGTGGCGTGTAGCGCAAGTAATTGGATCAAGCGCATGTACCTGTGATGCATCAGTTGCAGCCGCATACAACGTGTTTGTGCCAGGATCAAAGGTCAATAGTGAAGGATGCCCAGGCAGGTGAGCAGTGCAGAGAGCTTGCGCTGTTTGTGCTGCCAGGATTGTAACCTGCCCCTTATCAGGCTGTGTAACCGCCAACGTCCGTCCATCAACGCTCAACACCACCATCTGCGGATGCCCATCGACCGCAATCTGACGTGTAACTTTCTGTTGCTGCACATCAATGACGCTGATCCCACCCTCCGTCCCAGCTACGTAGGCCAAATTAGGTGCTCCCCCATCCGCGTAAGCAGTCGAAGAATGGAGCATACTAGTGCCTAAAAAGACAATAACAGTGAATAGTGCCAGAAAGAACCATCTTCGTAAAGATACCAAAAGAAAAAACATATACACCCTTATGTGCCATATATAAAGAAAAGAGAGGACGATGAAGCATATACTACTTCATCGTCCTCTCTTTTACAAGGTTCTTGCTAACAACTACAGGGCTGTTGCACAGTTCGTTGAAGCCGACATCGTTGGCATGACAGGCACAAGCCCTGTCACTCCGAGATGACTTTGCAATAGGCATGACAGGGACAAGCCCTGTCACTCCGAGACGACTTTGCAATAGCCCTGCTAACAACTACGCTCTGGATACTGTAGAAGTATGATCTGCAATTGCAAAGCCAATATAGACCGCTGCTAGACCAACTACGAGATGCAGCAGGTTATCTGCGAGGTTAATACTCACCAGGCCGAGCAAGGCGTTGTTGAAGTACAAGCCAGGAATGAAGCCCAGGATTGCTAGAAGCAGGTAGACAATGCCAATCACACGATTATAGAGCCGTGAAAAACCAGTATACGCAGCAGCAACACCAAGTATACCGATGAGCAGGTGAACCACGCTATGTAGTATATTAACCGCAAAGATGCCTAACAGCGCACCACCGGGAACGAGCGCGGGAACGAAGCCAAGAAGACCAACAAGAATAAAAACAACACCGACAACAAGAGCAAATGTACGTTGAATATTCATTACGAATACTACCCTTTCTATACCCTACTACGCTGGTATAAAAAAACCTGAATTACTTTATAAAAAGAAAAATCTGCAACTCTTCAGAACTGTTCAAGCAAGAAAAGAAAAAGTTGCCCTGGCAACCATCTGTGCCATATGTTCAGTATACATAGCAAAAAAAATCAAGATTCATATATTAGAGTTGCCGTCAAAAGAGCTAAGACTGCTTGTGAACAGGTAGGGCAAGTTGTGCAAGACCACTTTACTGACGCCAGTAAAATGGTCACACTTGGTTCAGATGCTTCCCGAAAGGTAAAAGACTATCTCCTGAGCAGATTCGCATGCTATTTGATTGCTCAGAACGGTGATCCTCGTAAGCCACAAATAGCATCGGCTCAAACGTATTTTGCTATCTCTACCCGTGTCGGTTAAGCGAGAAGAAACAGAAGGCCGAGGGCTTCCTTAGAAACTTCCTCCTTGGCTAGTCAGAAACCTTTTGATCAGTCTCAGTCTAACCTAGGAGGAACATTTTTTGCTAACTCATCCTTTCAAAATTCGGGATGACTTATGAAACCGTTCCACATAGTAGAATCTTTCACAGCATCAGGACACCCAAAAGTATTGCCGACGAGGTTGATTTTGAAATACCTCCACTGCGTTATTGTTGTGCAGACTTTCCCGCATCATCCCCAAAAAGCGAACAGCCTGTACAAAGAAGGGAAAGGAAAAGTATGAGCAAGAGACGTACTTTCAGTGAGCGAATTCCTGAAACAAGAATGTGTTGCATAGCATGCTTACCTACCATATCTCTGTATTTTATTCAGAATAGCAGACTCAAGAATACTTCTTGTACCTTTTTAGATAAAAGTACTAATATGCTGCTCTTTACTATGCAACTGTTAGCTACCCTTGTGGTCGCCGTGGGTCTCCATCCTGTGAGGGGAAACTGGGAGACCGCAAGGGTCTCCCCTCCATGGAGGGGTTCATGAACATGTAGAGGAGACCACAAGGGTCAATACGGTTCAAAGAAGGAGAAAGTGTCGGAAGGGGGATGAACGGACGCCCACAAGGGGCTACCCTACTCTACACGTATGCGCTTCATGCACGCCATGTAGAGTAGGGAAGCCCCTTGTGGGCGTCCGTTGGTATATTTATGTAGCTATTTATGTAGCGTTCTTGTTATTTGAACAGTATTGACCACAAGGGTCTCCCCTGCATGTTCACCACTTTCCCCCAGAAGGACGGAGACCCGTCGCCGTTCCTCTCTTGACGCGTATTGTACTACAGAGTATACTTAGCCCAGCGCATAGCAGAAATCGTTGCGAGGGACGAATACACACTGATAGAAGCCATCAGCGAGTCGGAGGTGGTGAGAGTCCGACACCTTGTATCATGTGGAATGCCCCCCTCTGGTCCAAACAAAAATGCTTGTGGACCGCGATACAGGACGAACGCTTCTTTCTAAAAGAAGCCACTAATTCTTGCCGGAAGCCCTCCGTTATCACAGGGCAAGGCATTGAACGCACGACAAACGTTCCGTGCCTGATGAGTGGAAAATGGAGCCGTCTTTTGACTTGACACCCTTCATTTTCAAATCAGGTGGTACCACGGGCCATAACAAACAAGTATATTCAGCCCGTCCTGTCCCTCTGGAGGTCGATTTATCGCATCCTTCACAGAGGAATAGGACGGGTTTTTTGTTTGTCCGATGTGGAACCAATGATGAATGTATTCGCCCTATGGGTAGGGGGGAATCGGTAGGGGCAGCAATTCATTACACCCACGGACGAGCAAAGCCATGTCCGTTGCTTACGCAACGATGAACAGAAACAGTACCTCAGTACAAAAGGAGAATAGTATGACCAGTCATCTTACCTCAATCGAAATTGTCGAACGCTACCTCTCGTTCTTTCGTGCGCGTAATCATATTGAACTACCTGGAAGCCCACTTGTTGTGCCCGGAAATAGTACATCGTTTATCATTGCAGGTATGCAGCCTCTGCTCCCTTACTTGCGTGGACAACAGACACCACCATCAACATGTCTGACCTCTCTACAACGCTGTCTACGCAGTGATGATGCCAACGTAGTAGGCACGAATGGTCGTAAAAACTCCAGCTTTTTTATGCTAGGCAATTGGTCGATAGGAGACTACGGTAAATCCGAAGCTATTGCCATGGCTCTTGATCTGCTTCTAAACACCTTTGAGCTTGACTTCACCAAACTTTGGATAACAGTATTCGCAGGTGACGAGCAGCTAGGGCTTCCACTAGATGAAGATGCGATAGAGGGCTGGCTACACGTGGGTATGCCTCGGAGTCGCATCGTACCGCTAGGCATAGACGATAATTTCTGGACAATGGGTGGCCCTGGCCCCTGTGGTCCCAACTCAGAAATCTTTGTTGATCGCGGCATCGAATTTGGATGTGGTGAGCCAACCTGTCAGCCAGGTTGTTCATGCGACCGTTTCCTGGAAATATGGAACCTTGTCTTCATGCAATATGAGCGTTTTCAAGATGGACGCCTTGAACCCTTACCACAACGCAATATCGACACGGGCATGGGTCTCGAACGCACTGCATCCGTCTTGCAAGATACCGAATCGGTCTTCTCTATTGACCTATTCCAACCCGCAAACTTGCGCTTACAAGACTTCGCGCCACCAGGGGTCATGAACGATAAAGGAGTAGAGGTACGAGCACGAAGAAGAATCGTTGACCACATTCGTGCGGCACTTCTTGCTGGCTTGGCAGGTGTAGAACCTGGACGCGACGGACGAGCTTCTGTTGTGCGCCGCCTTATTCGTCGTGCTTCCAGGCAAGGACGTATCCTTGGCATTGATCGCCCATTCTTGAGCGAGCTAGTCATGCCACTGGCAAATGCACATGGAACACTGCTCACAGCCGAGGAGCATACACGCATTCCTACACTTGCTCGTATCATTGCGGACGAGGAGATACGTTTCGAGCGCGTCTTAACTATCGGCCTAAAATACCTTGCAAAGCTTGAACCAGACGAACATGGAAGCGTTAAAGGGTCTGTACTCTTCGCGTTGCACGCGGAAAAAGGCTTTCCTTCAGACCTTGCCGCCGAGATTCTCAGCGAACGAAGTCTTACTGTAGATTGGTCAAGCTATGAGCCAGCATCCGAGGAACACAAACGCCTGAGCCGTGTAAGTGCTGAGCGTCATTTTCACAATATTGGGGAGAAATAGACTAATGAATGCACTGGCAAATTTTCCTTACTCTCTAAGTTTTATCTCCCTCTTGGCTACTTCTTCAATCGTACAGCAAAAGGTCATCAAACAGAGAAGCACGACGAGACACGAATAGAGTAAGTGGTCAGAGGACTTCGACTAGCCCGACCTCCTTTGCATATTGCCATAGTGTCGCCGTTGCCTCAACCGCGCGGCGACTCACCTCCGCCAAATCCCTGAGCCGATGCTCAGCCGCCGCGAGTACCTGCTCAGGTGTCCCCGTTGCCAACTGCTCTAGCACAACACGTATCGCATCAAAGTTATAGCCCGATTTGCGTAACAAAACCACAATCTGTAGCCTGCGTACCTGCTCATCATCATACACACGATACTTGCTCTCACGGTCTCGTTTGGGAGAGACTAACTCCTGCTCTTCCCAAAATCGTACCGCAGAAACGCGTACACCCACCAATTTCGCAGCCTCGCCAACACGTAACCCTTTACTCTGCTTACTACTTCCTTTCGTCAATATAGCCAGAGAAGTTGACGCAGTGCGCAATATCTCTAGCGTCTGCTCAACCTCACATCTATCCGCATGTATTTTCGCGGAATGCTCATCAATAATCGCAAGCGCAGGAGTAATCTCTCCCTTATGTACACAACTCATAATACCTTGTGCTCGCTGCCAACCATGTCCAGCAATCATTATCCGTGCCACCTGAATAGCCCGAAGATGCCGCATAGTATAAAGCCGATAGCCTTTAGCATTACGCTCAGCCCGCGGTATAAAGCCCAAATCCTCATAGTTATGAACCGTCTGTACGCTCAGCCCTATTGCACGCGCCAGATCAATTGGTCTTAGAGATTTCTTCAACCTTCATCTCAATCTTTCAATTGCCAATACATACTTTACGCATAGCCTCCGAAAGCTACACGCATAAAACTCTATATCCTTGCGTGAGTGATATAGCATAAGAATATCATATATGTTTGTGTGAAAACTGATGAGAAACAAGGGAGAACATCATGTCCAACCCTCAAATCACCGTTCACAACCTTTCTAAAACATACCAGGTTCCGGTGCGTGATGCTGGTCTACTCGCCTCATTGAAAAGTTTTCTAACACGTTCATATAGGCAAGTAAACGCTGTGCGTAACATAAATTTCTCAATCAACGAAGGAGAAATAATTGGTTTTCTTGGCCCCAACGGTGCAGGTAAAACGACCACGCTAAAAATGCTTGCTGGTCTCCTCTATCCAACATCCGGCGAAGTACAAGTAGCTGGCTTCACACCCTGGGAACGCCAACAAGAGTACCTGCGCCGTATTAGCATGGTATTGGGCAACAAGAGCCAGATGCTATGGGATATTCCACCACACGACTCATTTCGCATCATTGGTGAAATTTACCGTGTTCCACTCAAAGAACTAACTCAAACACTCGACGAGCTATTCGACCTGCTAGATATGCACGCTGTACTTGCCAAGCCTGTCCGTACTCTTTCTTTAGGAGAGCGCATGAAATGCGAACTCATCGCGGCACTATTACATCGTCCGTCGGTACTCTTCCTCGATGAACCCACACTTGGCCTGGACATCTCTATGCAACGCCGCGTTCGGCAGTTCATCGCAGAATACAATCGTCGCACTGGCGCGACAATTATCCTGACCAGTCACTACATGGCTGACGTAGAGGCACTCTGCCCCAGAATCATTCTAATCAATCACGGCTCACTCCTCTATGATGGCAACCTGCAAGCGTTAGCCCACAAACTTGCACCCCACAAATTGCTTCGTATCTTGATAGAAGACGAATATGTGGAACAGCACTCCTCACCTATATTTCCACCTCAAGCAACCGTGGTTGAGCATGAAAACTCGTCATGGACATTGAGAGTTCGTCAAGCTGAAGTGCCGATGGTAGCATCAGCCCTCCTCAATACCTTGCCTATAATTGATGTGGCTATTGAAGACCCGCCCATTGAAACAGTGATAGACACCATCTACCAGGGAGGTGCAGTATGAATATTCGCGGCGGCTGGGCATTGATAAAGGGAACATGGTTATCCTGGCTTCAACAGCGAACCTTCTTTTTCCTGCTCGCCTTCGGCTGGATGATTCCGCCCTTGATTTCACTCTTCGTCTGGTATACTGCCTCTAGCGCAAAAACAATTGGCGGACTAACGCAGAGTGAATTTGCGACCTACTATCTGACCCTCATTCTCGTCAACCAACTCACATACTCACAAACGCATTGGACTGTCGGCGATGCAATCCGTAGTGGTGACATGAATTTGACACTCCTACGTCCACTTTCACCACACTTTGGTGTACATGCTTCGGAGATAGCAGGTAAGGTGGTGTACATGCTTTTTGTTATTCCTATAGCCTTTTTATTCGCCTTGCTCCTTCATCCCACATTGCACACCAATCTCTACAATGGTATGCTGTTTCTGCTCACGCTTCTTCTTGCATGGCTACTACGTTTCTTGTGGGGTTATTGGCTTGCTATCCTTGCATTCTGGATAACGCGTGCCGACGCACTGCTGTCAATACAAAACACCATGATCTTTTTGTTCGCGGGACAAGTAGCTCCTGTCGTACTGCTCCCTGGTATACTTCAAAGCATTGCAGTTGTTCTTCCATTTCGCTATATGATTAGTTTCCCTATTGAGATACTGCTAGGGCATCTCAGTACTTCAGAACTCTTGACAGGATTAGGCTACCAATGTGGTTGGGTAGCGATTACATGTGGCCTGTTTTTTACAACATGGCGTAGAGGATTGCGGCACTACACTGCCGTTGGAGGATAAGAAATGTATTACTTACGCTTAATCACCTCGTTCATCCGTGTCTCTGCACAGGAAGAGTTAGCCTATCGCTCAAATCTTTTCGTAAGCCTGCTTAACTCTCTCCTCAATCTAGGGACAGGTGTACTCGGTATCGTTATCCTCTTCAATCAGATAAAGGCTATAAACGGCTGGAACTTCATAGAAACACTCGCACTACTAGGCGTATACCTAACACTCAATGCACTACGTGGACTCTTCATTGGCCCAAGTCTTGATGCGCTTGCAGGACTGGATGGCGATATCTGGCAGGGACGCTTTGATTTTACTCTGCTTCGTCCCGTTAACGCTCAGTTTCTCTCAAGTTTTCGACGCTGGCGACTACTCTCATGCTTCGACCTACTTTTAGGAATTGGCGTACTTATCGTTGCCATCTTTCCCCTCATTCATACATTGACGCTGTATCATGTTGTTTCGTTTCTTATCACACTATGCATCAGCATACTCGTCCTCTACTCTATACTCATCACCTTTGCCGCGCTCATCTTTTGGAGTCCTGGCTTCCTCTTCACCTGGGTCTTCGACGGTATCTTCCAAATTGCTCGCTATCCTATCGGCCTGTACCCCAACTGGCTACAATTCACCCTGACCTGGCTCATACCAATAGGCATCATGACAACAATACCCGCTCAAGCCATAAACGGTCATCTTCCACTCTCCGTTCTTATCGGAAGTGTACTCGCCTCGCTCATACTTCTTATAGCTTCCTCCACGCTCTTCCAAATAGGCTTGAGAAGATATGCCAGTGCTTCAAGCTAGTATACCAAGAGCGGAACTGGTGCAAGATAGGAAAGAGAAAAAGAGTCCTCACCAAAGTCTTGATATGTTACCCCTTCTAATTTACGATTATACCAGTGGCGAACCTGTACTGAATGACAATCTCTCTACGCAGTACTTCCATTGCTTTCATTACTTCTTCCCCTTGACAAGCTAACATGTAACAAGGTACTCTTGTAATATGTAAATCGTAAATGATATACATATTACAAGAAAGGAAAGTAATCTACATGATCGAACAGAAGAATGAATCACAGGAAGGACCATTCATACTTCAGCAGGTAGCAAACTTTTCTGCCAGTTTCACTGAACAAGCACTGCGTTCCTTTGTCTTTGCTGACGAGGAGGCGGCACAGTTCAACCACAACTACATAGGAACAGAGCATCTTTTACTTGGTCTATTGCGTGAGGAAGAAGGCATTGCTTTTCGCGTATTGAAAGAGTCGGGAATAGAGTTACAACGTGTACGTGCTGCTATTGCATACATTATTGGAAAAGCAACACCACAGCCACCTTCTACCGAGCGTGGACTCACTCCTCGCGCACAAGTCGTGGTGACACTCGCAATTAGTGAGGGCTGGCGTAGTTCTACCGATCATTATGTTGGTACAGAACATCTACTACTGGGCCTTATCCGTGAAGGAGAAGGAATAGGGGCGGCAGTCATAGCAAATCTCGGTGTCCCGCTTGAGCAGGTACGCTCGAAAGTTCTGCAAGCCATCGTCGAGCGTGTATCAACTACAGAACCACCAAAAGATACTATCAAAAACAAAAGTAACGTCGTGACGTGCCGCATCGACGATCAGGATATGAGCGCAATCGACGCCCTCGTCGAAGTTGGTATCCGCTCAACCCGCAGCGATGCCGCCTCATGGCTCATTCACACCGGCATCGAAGCTAACGCATCCATCCTCGAAAGCGTCTTTGAAACCGTCACCGAGATACGCCAACTCCGTACCAAGGCTCAAACCATTGCCCAACAAGTCGGCAAGAAAGAATCCAACTAGTACGGACAGGATGTAGGGACCGATTTATCACGTCCTTGCCGACAATTGCACATGCTTTGGGACGCGACACATTGTCCCTATATCATATCCTATATAACTATGGCTTAGAAAGCGCTAGATGCACATGTGGAAGTCAAACAAAAAGGCAATCAAACTGAATGCCCAAAACTTACTCTCCACCACATTTGGCTACCCTGTGCTTCTCAGTACGGGTCGCACTATTTCCAATCGTTCTCACATATATCGCTTCAACGTCACGGATGGCCCACAAAATCTCACAAAAAGTATCATTGTAAAACAGACCCGTGATATTCAAAGTCACAACCTTGTAGCTTCCGGTTATCCGGCTCAGTCCTGGCTTCTGTTCAACGACTGGGCTGGCTTGCAATTCATGCAACAAACATTCCCTGATAACTCGCTTAGTCCACGCTTCTACACAGGAAGCAGAGAGCATGGCATGATTATCTTAGAAGACATAGGTCCTAATAAAAGCCTTGCCCCATACATGCAAGGGCGCAACCCTCTTGCGGCTGAACGCGCATTGCTTCAATTTGCCACGTCACTAGGCAAAATGCATGCTGGTACTATAGGGAAACAACAAGAATTTGACATCATCCGCGATGCACTTGCACCTCGCATCGAAACATGGGGCTGGGTTCCTCCGTGGCTTCGACGCGAAGCTGAATTTTCCAATTTCCTCAACACAATGGATCAGCACACTAGAAAAAGTGGCTTTGGAAGTTACCTCTGGATGGAGCGAGTATTTCAACAGGTAACGTCTGCTCTCAGCATAATCCCTGTTTTAGAAACAGAAAGAGAGATAGAGTTTCTAATGGACATAATGAGAAACCCTGGTCCCTTTCTTGCTCTAACTCATGATGATTTATGTTTCGATAACTGTTTACTCAGTGGTTCGACAGTAAAGTTCGTAGACTTTGAGAATGTGGCCTATCGACATGCACTTATTGATGGCGTCTATCCTCGTATGAACTTTCCAACCTGCGCCGCTGTACAACATTCTGTACCAGAGCAAATTGTGCAGCGAATGGAGACAGTCTATCGTACCGAACTCATCAAAGGTTGTCCTGAAGCTGCTGATAATACGCTCTTTTATCATGCGGTTGTCGAGGCATGCGCCTACTGGGTACTCCTTCTCTATCAGTTCGACGCTATTCCACATTTTTCTAGGCAGGATGCGAAGACCGTCATTATGCCGCAACGTATCTTACATCGTTTTGAGTGTTTCGCGCAGACAACACAAGAATTTGGACACCTGGAAGCGCTAGGTGCAACGTTTCAAGCTGTAGCCGTAAAGCTGCGTACACTCTGGCCTCTAAAAGAAGATACAATAGATGTGTATCCAGTCTTTAAGAGAAAGGGAATCACTCATTGAAATTTGCATTTAGCACCCTCGCGTGTCCACGTTGGTCCGTTGAGCAGGTTATAGAGAATGCTGTTTCCATGGGCTATGATGGTGTCGAATGGCGTCTTCTGGACGGCGAAATTATTGACCCTGTGCGCGACCATGCAAAAGGTGTTCATGCTGTCTCAAGATGTCGAACACGTGGCCTTGATGTATGTGCCCTTGATACCTCATGTAGCTTCAATCATCCGAGCACAGAAGTGCGGACAAAACAAATAGCCGATCTACTGAACTGGATTCGCTTAGCGCAGGAGGTCCAGGTTTCCATTCTGCGCGTCTTTGGTGGCGCAGATCAGCAAACCAATTCACCTCGACCATCTCAAGATGAAGTAAATACGTGGGTTGCCGACTCATTGCGTCAAGTTGCATCTGAAGCCGAAGGTGCCTGTGTAACCGCTGCTCTTGAGACACACGATGCATACTCCTCTGCCCGTCGTGTTGCAAACGTGTTACAATTGGTTAACTCAAACAATATTGCCGCACTCTGGGACAGCCATCACCCCTACCGTGTCGGCGAAACCGTCGAGGATGTTGTTGATGCACTGCAAGGACGCATCGCGCATGTGCATGTCAAAGATGCACGCCGAAACCCAGTGGATAAGGCTTCATGGCAACTTACACTCTTAGGTGAAGGTGAGGTCCCTGTTCGGAAACAGCTACACCTTCTCACCCAACGGGGTTATACTGGTTACGTTTCCGTCGAATGGGAAAAACATTGGCATCCAGAACTTGCCGAACCTGAAATTGCACTACCTCAACATATTTCTTGGTTGAAGGAATGTATATCACAAGCACCTTAAATCTTGTCAATCAAAATAGTAATGAGGGAAGAGGACAAGCTGTACAGGTCTGATTTCATTCCACATTTAGAGGACATTGCCACCAAGGTGGAATGAAAACCATTGGGTGCAACTAAATGTTACAAGAGCCTGCAGAGGGGAGCATGACAGGGGCAAGCCCATTGACTCCAACGAACTCACGAACTGGCTCTGAGGGCGGCATGACAGGGCTTGCCCCTGTCATGCCGCCGCTTCACTCCTCAATCTATGCATTTATACATACCACGACAGCACTCACGTTATCTGTACCTCCGTTGCGGAGGGCAGCCTCAATCAATTTCGCGCTCGTCTGAGAGGCATGTGGCGCATTGTCCTGAATAATTTGCTCTATTTCTGAATCCCGTACCATTTCCCAAAGACCATCAGAGCAGAGCAGCAGAACATCGTTCACTTGCAGTGACACTTGAAACGAATCTATTTCAACCCGCACACGCTCACCAAGACAGCGATAAATCTCGTTGCGCTTTGGATGGGTATAGATGTCTTCGTGCTTGATGCGTCCTTCCCTGAAAAGCTGCCAGACATGAGAGTGGTCACATGTGATTTGTGCCAAGCCATCTGAAGCACGATAGAGATACGTCCGACTATCACCAACATTGGCAACATAAGCGGTTGAGCCAAAGACAAGCACAGCAGTAACCGTTGTACCCATTGTAAAGTTCTGCTGATTGTGCTGACAGATGGTGAAGTTCGCACATTGTACGCCATCCTTCAACAAATCTTCACAGAGCTCCTCTTGCGCTTTGGCGTTGGGCAGCATTGGCGTTACAACTTCGCTCACTGAACAAATGGCAAGGCGGCTGGCCTCTTGACCGTTCGAGTGTCCCCCCATGCCATCGGCGACAACAAACAGACCGACAGGCACCGTACCAGCCTCTGTAACGTGCGTGTCTTGTAAGGCCAACGCGCTATCTTCATTAGGACTATTTTTTCGGACAAGCCCCGGGTGTGACTCAATACCCACGACCAAACGCATCTGAGGCTGTTCCTGTAACGCTTCTCTACAAGGTTTGGTATCAATCTCTTCAATAGATGCCTGCTCTTCATCGAACTCATCCGAGAAACTTTCACAATCATCAAATTCTTCTAAAGCATCATCATACTCATCGAATTCATCTGAAGCATCTTCATCGTGTAGAACATTATCAGCATAAAGCGTATTGCTTTGATAGCTTGCTGCTGGCGTCTGAAGTGGTTCATGCACGGCTACTCCATGTGCCGAGGCTCGTGCTGGAATGGGCGATGATGAAGTCACAGCAGGTTGAATGGGAACAGTTGGCGCAGAGTAACGACGTACAGAAGAGGGCATACGAGGATATACCGTGTCAGGCAAGGCATCAAACGTAGACGACTGAGCAGGTAAAGAAGTAGTCTGTACGAATTGCTGCTCTGCCTCCTGCACCTCTTGTATAAAGTGCCGCCTTCCTTGCAACGTTTCCCATTCATACTGAATAATTTTTATACACGCAAGCATCCATGCTATCCAGAGAACCAATAGCAGAAATGACTGCAATGACAATCCGATGAATGGTAAGACAATGAGTAGACCACGTACAGCCCAGAGGTCAGACAATGTTGCTATGACATGTGCTAGTAAGCGCCATGCCAGGGGCGGAAAACCGCCAAAGAGCATGATGAATAACGCTCCACAGATGAGCAGACTTAGTGCGCATATGATACGTAGCCATCGATAGCTTGTATAGGAAGAATAGAGCGTTTGAAACATAATGCTTCCCCCCTTATTTTGAGTACTCTTTACATAGCAGCATGCGGGGCAGTTTCAAGAAATGTGCTGATGCGGGCCACAGCATTGTTCTGTATGACAACGCGTATTCCTCCCTGCCCAGAAGTCAGAGATATATCAGAGGTCGTAATCATCCAGGATGTCGGTTCGGGAGTTGCAGTAGGCCAAGCTTTCGCAAAGAACGTTGCCCCGATGGCGCGGATACGCAGAGTATAGGAAATGCCTCCTTGCGCGAGAAAAGGTACAGAGGCCAGCGTCTTTCCAACCCCATGAATATGTTTAATGAGTGAGAGATGTGTACCGTCAATCAGGGCTTTATACCAGTTATTTGTATCGTTCCAGCGCACTGTTGCCCCAATGTTAACCTTTCCTGCATCAAAGCGACTTACTGTAGTACTTACTACTACATCAGTGTTGTTACTGATTGGTCCAAGAATGGCATTGAAGGTGCCTTGTCCACCTGTAACCTGTCCCATGCCTCCTGTAATAGAGAAAATGGCGACAGTATTTGCATCGCCTTGCCATGTGCGCCCATCCGCAGCAGTACCCCATAATGCTTGATCGGCACGTTGAAAGGTATCATGTGCTAGTGTATTGACCGGTAATTGTCCAGGTTGCTGCATGAGTTGCGCTGTTGCTGTTGGTGCTAATGGAGATGTAGTGGGAAGAGCTGATGTGTTGCCCTGTCTTTGTGCCACAGGCAGCGTCAAGGCATGCTCAATTGCACTGGCATAAGCACTGGAGATAAGTCCTCCAAGCACGAGTATAACGAGAATACTTAGCGTTATCCAACGAAAATTCATTATTTATGCTCCTTGAGCTATTGATCGTGTATCCAGCTAATGCCTGCTTCCTGCTCCCTCTCTGCTATTCCACGTACTCGACCAACTCAACGCGGGCGACATGTTGATGCTGCTCTTTGCTCCTATTTGTATATGTAGGAGTAGTTGAGGTGATATCCAGGAAGTCCTGGGGCGTGATATCCTGGATATCATAATAGTCATACACTGCTGTACTCTCTAGCGTGGAGCTATCCAGGGGACCTCCCCATATCGCAATGCTGTTAACGGCGTTTGTCGTATGTGTAGGAGTGGGAGGAGTTGAGATAATGGGAGAGAACTCCTGAATAGCGCTTGTTTCCTCTCTCCATATTTCACCAGTATCGAAAAAGCTAGCTTTGAAAGCCTTAACCTCTCTGCTACTCTTACGCATACCAGGAGCATTTCCTTGTGTCAAGGCATGGAAGAATGCCATACAGGTGATGACAGCGAGCGTTCCCCATCCAATGAGCCAGCATATTGCATCTGCAATGAGCAAGAGGAGGAAATCTCTTTGTGTTCCTTGTTGAAGAGAGTCCAGTAGTGAACCAGCCGCCGCTTTATGCGTCGGTTGCAACCAGGTCAGCAGTGTTGGAGCAAGTTGATAAAGTTCGCGCCATGCCAGTGGTGGAAAACCGCCTAATCTGTAGAGAATGAGAAAGCCAGCGCAGCAGTATACTGCTGGAAAGAGGTATGAGCTAAACAAAGAGGCCGTAGACGGTAAATAAGGACGCACAGGTCGTTTCTGTACAGTTTCTTGGATGGGCTGTTCAACACGCTCCACACTCCCTAATGTATGAATGGATGCTCCAATAACGACCAGACCTCCACCAAGATAGCCGTAGAGTGGCAAGATTTCATGAAGGTAGAAATTCGCGATCATGGCTCCCAAAATAGGCTCCAGAATATAAATGAATGAGACCGTGACGGCTGACATATGTTTCTGCATTAACACTGTAATCAACGTGGGCAGAAATGTACAGGCACCTGCGATATAGAGAATAACCAGAGCATCTTTGGGAAACAACGGGTGAAAGGCTTGCCAATCGCCAAACAACAAAGCCACTAGACAGGCCCATAGCGCCATGGTGAGCAACTCAACCGCAAACAACGGCCAGTATGCCAGCTCTTCTTGCTTTTCCACTCCTTGCTGTCCACAATCGGAGAGGAAAATATACACGGTAAAGAAGAGGCCGCCGAGGAAGGCAATCACAGCACCTCTGACACCACCCATTGGTGAGTTTGCCAGCAGCAAACCCGTTCCAGCCACAGAGAGAATGCCAGCCAACCAGGTTGCCTTGTTCATCGGTTGACGAAACACGAACCAGGCAATCAACGCAGCTAAAAAGCCATTGAGTGCTGGAAAGAAGGCCGTTCCTGTCGCGGTTGAGTATCTTAAGGCAATCGCGATAGTGAAGAGTGCCAGACAGAGACAACTGCCCAGCAACACGCCCCGTTTAACCAATGTCCATGTCAACTGATGACAAGTAAACGCGAGAATACCAAGAGCGACAGGAGCTAACGTCGTCATCTCAAAGAAGGTGAATAGAATAGGGTCAATGCGGCCCAACGCTTCCTTCGCCACAGCATAGTACGTCGCAAATAGCACGGGGTTTGCTAAAAAGACGAACACAGCGATCACTTTCATTTTCATGGATAGCACCCTCGCAGACTAGTATAAGAATGAGTTACGCAGATGGAACGCATTGCGTCGGTACCAATTGTCGCTGTGAGATGCGTGGAGAGCGTAACGCACGCTCCACTGTATGCACCTCTACATCTTCGGTCTGGAAACGGGTTTTGGCAAAGTGGACAACCTGAACCGCAGAAAATTCTTCACACGAGAAGATATCAAGGTTGACCATACCATATCGAGGCCAGGCATGCAGGCTGACATGACTGGTAGCAATAATCACAAAGCCAGAAAACCCATCATCTAATGGATGGCTTGTCTTAATGTCGCGCAGGACAACAGGGGTCACTTTGTCCATGCCAATAAAATCAGGGTAGTCGTCGAGTACGCGATGTAAAAATGCCTCATTCTGCAAAAGTGCAGTATCGCAATGGTAAAGGTCGATCATGACATGGAGCATGGTGTAAGTCCCTCCTGAGAGTAGTATGTGTCTTAGCCTACTCAAAGTATAAGGGAGGGTAGAGGCATACCTGGGCAATTTTTAAGCTGGTTTGGTAAGAGCTAGCATACAACATCCCTACAGGGTGTCATACCTGTTTCAGAGGCAAACATCAACGAAAAATATGCTAGAGGATGTGCGAAAAGAGGTGTATAGTTTACAGCATTTGGAGATGTGAACTTGCTATATGTTATTGTCCTAACAACAAATCTACCTGGGCGAGGACCGACTCCCCTTTTTCTCTTGTGTCGGCCTCCAGGCCTTCGAGATGAAGCGCACGCTGTACGTCAGCTTTGGCGTGCAAAAGTAGGCGTTTGTGTACGTTAGGAAGATGCCTCGCTCTATGCGCCTCGGTAATACGCATGGAAGAGAGTGCTACCAGTGCAGCACCAATACATGGATTATTGTGCATGGCACGCCCAATACGCAGTGCCTGGCAAATGCAGGTTGTGGCTTCCGCCAATTTTCCTTGCTCCATGAGTATGATAGCGAGCTTGGCATTCCATAAGCTGAGATATTCGCGGTCATCAAAACGTTTTGCCAGTGCCAGGCTCCTGTGGTACCAGCGCTCCGCCGCTAGATAATCGGAAGAAGATGCGGCAAGCTCTGCTAAATTACTAAAGATGACAGAGGTGAGCGGTCCATCGCCAAACTGCTCCGCGAGAGAAAGCGCACGGTTTAGTGCAGCCTGTGCTAATGTATACTCTCCATTCTTAAGGTAGATATGGCCCAGATCGCAACTGACATGCGCGATTTCGCGCCTATGGTCGTATTGCTCATGAATAGCCAGAGCAGTGTTTAAGCGTGTAAGCGCCACATCGCGTTGTCCAACACCATTGGCAAGCGCACCGAGCAGCCGATGTGTACGCCCAAGATCAACGAGGTCACCTGCCAGTGTACGCTGTATACGTGTGCTGTAGCGTCTCTGCTGCGGAGTAGGCTCTGTATAGTGCCTGGCCTGCTGTTGCTCGAACAGCGTGAGTGCCTCCTGAGCAGCGTGTTGGGCCTCTTCATAGCGTCCTTCTTGCCAGTAGAGACTACTTTGCTGGAAGCGTAATCGCGCCAATGCAGGACCTTCTATAACACCTGCCTCGCGTAACACATGTTCGCCATGCGTATAACATTGTTGTGCACGCGTTTTGTCTCCTGCATAGCTCCATGTACGCCCGATCTCGCCCCATACCAGGGCCTGTACCTGCGCTTCATAGGAAGCTGCTCTATCCGATAGAGATGTATGCTTCTTGTTGTGCAGCGTTAACACCTGCTCGTATAGGCGGCGTGCCTCCGCGAAATCGCCTTGAATCATCGTACACTCAGCGAGACGTTCGATCACATAGGAGTGTTCAACTTGCTCGTGCAGCGTCGTGTGTGCTACAACTAGTCTATAATGCTGCTCGACTTCTGGATACGCCATTAGTGTGTAGGCTCTGTCTCCCGCCATTGTTGCATAACGAACAATTAGAGGAGACTCCGCGCCTCCACGCACGAGATGATTTGTAATGGTCGCTGCTATCTCCTCTTCGCTGCTGCCATACATGCGCTGTAGAATCGTTGCCGCCCGGCGATGCAGGAGCTTGCGGCGGGTCGCCGAGACCCGTTCATAGAGATGGTTTACCTGCAAGGTATGCCAGAAGGAATAGGTTATGTGTGTACCCCTTCCCTCCTCTGTGAGTACGCCGGCTCGTATGGCCTCTTCTAACAAGTCGAGAATGGTGTCTTCGTCAAGAGAAGTAGCACTGGCTTCCCCAGACTCCATGGAGCAGATCACAGGCAGTTCAAAAGAGCCACCTAATACTGCGGCATTGCCAAGGAGTCGTTGACAGGGAACACTCAATTTGTTCAGGCGCGACTCAAGCGTGGCGGTAATATTTTTCGGCAGCGTTGTTTCAGGAGGCATCATACGCGCCAGTTCTTCAGCAAAGAAAGGATTTCCCTGCGATTGTGCCTGGATATGTGGAATGAGTGCCTCTGGTAGGTCAGGTACGGCAGAAACAAGCATGCCTATCTGCTCAGAAGTTAGAGCAGTTACAGGGATTGTCTGAATGCTATGCTCGCGCTGCATATGCGCAATGATGTTGTGCAGCGGGTGCGAGGAAATTTCGTTTTCTCGACACGTCCCAACAAGTAAAATGGGATAACCATGTATATGACGTGCGAGGTAGCTGAACAGTTCACAACTGTTGACATCAGCCCATTGAATATCATCCAGTACGACCAACAGCGGTATACTTCTGCTCGTCATCGTTAGCAGTTCTCGTGTAGCCTCCCACAACCGAAATTGCTCCTGTTCGGGTGAAAGGGTAACAGAGGAGACGCCAGAAGCGTGAGAAAGAGTGGCAGTACTGGCAGCGAATGTGTTTTGCAGTTCGGGTAAGAGCATCGTGAGTGGTTGCAGTTGTGAAGACAATGCACCGATGGAGGAAGGTGCGGGAAATACGTCATCCTTGTCGCTCACCGAAGCGAAGCTAGCATGTAGTGCGTTGGCAGATTGAGCAAGACTATACTCCCCTACAGAGTTGATTAACTTGCGCAATATCTCAATCCAAAGACGATAAGGAATACCGCTTTCCTGCGCATACACACGGCTCCATAGCACGAGCCAACCATGACGTTGTGCCTCACGGCTCATCTCTTCTGCCAGGCGCGTTTTGCCGATACCCGCCTCGCCCATTAAAAAGACTGCCTGTGAAATCCGTTGTGTATCTAGTGGAAGGGAACCTACTTCTTGTACCTTTCTTTGCTGTCTATACTGCTCTGTGTGCAGTAGCATATCTCGCAGCGTTGCTAACTCCTGCTCACGCCCAACCAGGACGCTTTGATGAGTACGCCCGATAAGTACAATTGGTTCATTGGGTACGGGGGGTACGGGAGCAATGCTAGAAAAACGCTGAGTTTCCGCCACGCCTTCTCCTCCTTGTTCGCCCTTACGCACAGACTCATAGAGTGCGCGCAGCTCATTGGAGGGCAGCGTTCCATACTCACGCTGTAACAACGCAGCAAAACGCTGATATGCGCGTAATGCCTCACCACGTCGTCCCAGTCGAGCCAGAATACGTATCAGACGCTGAATAGCCGCCTCGCTCGCTGGGTCGCTTGTGAGGAGACGATCTAGCATATCTAACGCACTTGTGAACGCTGCTTGCGCGACTTGTTGATCCACGTGTGCCAACAATAGCTTAGCCCAATGTTGGCGCAGTGCCTCCCGACGGACCATAGCCCACTGCGCCTGTCGTTCCTCTGGAAAAAAATCGCCACTATACTCAGGAGATACGAGAGATTGCTCCTCAAATGCTGTAGCGTCAACCCAGAGCCAACGCTGATCCGCGATTCGCAGCTCCTCACCTTTGCTATGCAGAAGCTGTCCACCGGAGAATTCGGCTTGCTCATCCTGTCCTCTCTGGCGAACAGAGCCTTTCTGAACGATGGTCAACACCTGTCTCAGGCCACGTATAGAGGTACTTAATTGCTCATTCGCCACGTCCCTATCTTCATCAGGCCAGAGTGCCTCGATGAGCTGAGTGCGGCTAGCCTTGCGCCCAGGATTACTCACAAGATAGCCTAACAATGCACGTACTCCTGGTTGTTGCCATGCAACATCGTCCACTGTGTGCCACGTTTGCCCTTGCCTGCGCTCAAGCAACACTTGACCCAGCACAAAAAAGCGATATGAAGGAGTAAAATCTGTTCTTCTATCCTTGGAATCAGCAGGAACTCTGTCAGTTATACGCATTGTATCAGCAGTGACATTTGGAGAAGACTGCTCGTGTTCCTGTTTTGCTTCATACAATTCGCGGGCAGAAGGAGGAAGCTCTTTCCCGATATAGGTGCGTGTTGTGCGCCCATTCACCGTCTGATATGCGTACCAGTAAGGACCATGCCCGATACCCTCACGGCACTTACGGCAATGAGGTTTACCACAATAGCTGACTTGTTGATGATAGGTGACGTTGTTGTCATGCATGTAGTTCTCATCCTCAGAGGTGCACTATTTGATATCTATAGAATTAAACGGAGGGCAAGCATAGCTCTGGCACAACATACATAATCTCTCCCTTATAAAGAAACTATACCATACCTATCTTGTAACCTTCAACTTTGACCAGGTTTTAGCTATATAGTGCTATCAGACAATCAACACAAAAATGCCCACCTCTCAGCCGAGATGGGCATTTTTGTAAGCTATGTATGCTTAGTCATAATGTGACATATGACAAAACCTTTCAGTAGAGGTACTCTAGCTAAGCTAGCAAACCTTAGCGTACAAACATATTCATCGGGTGCTACAAAAACAGCAGCTACTACTGCCAGCATTATGATAAAGCCATAACGTGACAGAATAAATACTTCTTTCTAACCACTACAAGTACTCAAACTTCGTGCCTGGCTGGATAACTTCTGATGCGGCCATCTGGCGCAACTAAATGCTTTGTCCCTTCCATTCTTGCTTGTATTGGTAGAGGGACAACTTTGTGTGTAGTTACATCAATGGGGATACATCATGTCAGGGCCAAATCTTAGCAGTGAAGATAGCAGATGCGAAGAGTTGATGTGTACAATCATGGATAGAATGATAAAAGTGACAATAATAAGAGAAATGAGGACGAGGAGGAGCAGAGCCATGATCTGTGTGCGAGATGCCATACCCATAGTTGGCACATCCTTTCTTCGCGTCGCGGAAGCTGTATAACGCCAGATAATGAGTCTCACTTTGAGAAGTGTTTTGTATTTCTACGTACTCATTGAATAGAGTATACATAGCTTTGAGTAAAAGTATGGGCGATATATTCATAGTTTTTTAAGGCGTGCAACTAGTGGTTTGCGCAAAGTGCGTCGTAAAGTGCGAACGCTTAAACGCTTTTCAGGGGTATATGTATTAAAATATTGTGATGTGTGAATGTTAGGGTATAAAGACAATAGCGCAGAGAGTTGGTAGATTGCTTCAATCTACCAACTCTCTGCGCTATTGCCTGAATGATTATCTTACTTGTTCTTTATGAACTCATGTTCCGCGAGCACACGCTCAATGCTCTGCAGGTCAAGTTGTGCCTGGCACTCAGTAAATATCTGACGCGCTTCTTGTAAAAAGTTGACGCCGCGTTGATATTGCTTATCGTTAGCGCTTTCCCGTCGCATTAACAGAGATCCATACTGTTGCAATGCTCGTCCGTACTCTAAGCGCATACCGTGTTTACGAAGAGTGCGTAATGCTTGCTCAAAATGTTTTGCGGCCTGCTCCTCCTCCTCCTTTACTACCAGGATGCAACCCATGATGCGTTGTATCAGTGCTACCAGCCATGTTAGTTCTGACTGCCGAGCTTCTTGTAGCGTCTGTTGCACCTGCTGATAGGCCACCTCTACCTCTTGAAGCAGCAGCAAGACTTGAGCCAGGAGTAGCTTGCCCTCAATCCTGGTCTCAGCCTCTATGCCTTCGTAGGATAGTGCGTGTTGAAAGGTTTTCTTTGCGCGTCTAAGAAAACGTTCCTTTTCTTTCAGAGATGTTTCATCCTCTTCGTTGAAATCTATGACCATTGCTTGTGAGGTACGTAGGTTTCCTACAGCGACAAGGGTGAGACCTATATAAGGGATAATATGTATAGTACGCCCTATCATTAAAGCACGACGTAACATTGCTTCAGCATCAAAAAGCTTGCCTTGCTCTTGTAGTACCGTAGCTAAATAGCTATATTGCATGCTTATAGAGACAGGATCATCAATGCGTTCAGCAAATGTGATACCTCGTCTGAGCTCTGTTTCAGCATCAACAAGATTGCCGATGCGCAGGTCTAATACTCCCAAATTGCCAATAGCAAAAGATACTAGAGGTAATTCGCCAATACGTTCAGCAATACTTAGAGAGTGTCGCAAAACAGCTTGAGCTTGAGTATATTCAGCTTTTCTCAGGTAAAGATCACCAAGATTACAACAGAGTATGGCAATTTCACGTTGGTAGTCATGTTGCTCAAAGAGGGTTAGTGCATCGGTGAAATGATCTAGCGCATCATTGGAGTGACCAGCACCATTGGCAATAAGTCCAAGCAGCATTTGAATACGTCCAAGATCAACTAAGTCTCCAGCAAGTGTACGTCTTATACGAGCCGGTCTATCGGTATATTCTGTAATATGCTCATGCTGTTCAAGAGCTTTTTTGAATAGTTCGAGCGTTTCATTTGCCAGGTGATGTGCCTCTTCGTAAGAGCCTTCACGCCAGCTTATATAGCTTTGCTGATAACGCAGTTTTGCCCAGGCAAGTCCGGCAACAACGCCTGCTTCACGTAAAACTTGCTCACTCCGTTCACAATATAGCCTGGATTTAGCGTTGTCCCCCATGTCGTACCATGTCCGTGCTATTTCATACAAGAGTAAGGCTTGTACTTGTACTTCTTGTTGAGTAGCGATAGGAGAGCTGCTTTGCTGTCTGCGAACATCAAAGGCTTGTTCGTAGAAGTTACGTGCCTCTTCATACTTGCCCTGAATGCTGGTGCATTCGCCGAGTAATTCTAGCAGAGAGGCACGATGCAGTTGTTCATCCTCAGAATTTCCTATGTGTTCAAGCGTGAGACGGTAGTGCTTTTCAGCTTCGGGATAGGCAGAGAGAGCATAGGCGCGGTTGCCAGCAAGTTCGGAGTAGAAGGCGATCTGGTCGGAGTCCGCTCCACCGTGAATGAGATGGTAGCTGATGGTCGCAGCACCCTCTTCTTCGCGTTTGGCATAGACTTTAAGCAGAATTTCGGCGGCGCGGCGGTGCAGGCTAGCGCGTCGTGCGGCAGACAAGCTCTCGTAGAGATGACTGACGAGTAAGGGGTGCCAGAATTGATAGGTGATGCGTGTCCCGATACCTTCTTCTGTGAGCATACCTGCGTTCAGTGCCTCTTCAATCAGTTCTAGCACGACATCTTCGTTGGAGTCGGGCGCGTTCGCATCCATGGAGCAGAGCGTGGAAAACTCAAATGAGCCGCCTAGCACAGCCGCTTTGCTCAGCACACGTCGGCAGGCAGAACTTAGACGTGCCAGGCGCAGGTCAAGCACAGCAGTAATGGTTTCCGGCAGCGTTGGCATTGCCAGTTTATCCTGAGCAGACGCGCCCTCGTTGGTCCCTGTAATAATAGTGCGTGCTAGCTCTTCCGCGAAGAAGGGGTTGCCAGCGGCACGGTTTTGAATGGAGGAGAATACAGACTGTGCAGGCTGTGAGGGCAACGCAATGGCCTGCGTGTCCGTAAGAATTTGTGTGATAAGCGTCGTGATCTGCTCATCGCTGAGTGGTTGCAGCGAGAGTGTCTCCATCGTATGTTCACGCTGCAGGTCAGTCAGTAACGAACGCAGGGGCGAGGTATCGCTCAGTTCGTTGTCGCGGCAGGTGCCAAGAATAACGATGGGGTAGCCGTGAATATGGCGGGCAAGATAGGCTAGTAGCTCACAACTACTACCATCGGCCCATTGCAGGTCGTCCAGCACGATCAGTAGTGGTGTGCCCTCGCTGATGGCGGTGAGCAATTCGCGGGTAGCCTCCCAGAGGCGCAACTGCTCTTGTTCTGGTGACGACGAAGCAAACACACCCTCTGGCAAGAGACTCTGTAATTCTGGTAGCAATGCACCGAGTGGCAGGTAGAGATTTGGTCGCTGCGCGATATGTGGTGGTAGACCAATATGTGTAGGAGGTGTAGAGGTAGAGGCGAGCGTGGTGCCAGACAGCGTGCCTCCATGACGGCTTTGCTCTATGGCCCTACGCAGCACTTCGATCCATAAGCGATAGGGAATACTTCCCTCTTGCGCATAGAGACGGCTCCAGGCTACTGCCCAACCACGCCGCCGAGCTTCACGTCCTACTTCCTCCGCCAGGCGCGTCTTCCCGATGCCGACCTCGCCCATGAGAAGCATCGACTGTGGGCGATGTTGCGCGTCAAATGGTGCCGCAACCGTCCTTTTCTGTCCTGGTAACTTGAACTTCGCCATCATCTCGGAAGTAATGATGAGATTGTGCAGCGCGTCCAGTTCCTGCTCGCGTCCCACCAGTGGTGATTGGTGCATGCGCCCGATCTGGATAGCTATTTCGCTAGTAAGGCGTGTATCTTGTGATGGATTCGCAACCTCCGTCTGTGTTCCGATGCTTGTCATTGCCCTGTTTGGTGCGGCTTTCGCATAGGCCGAGTCCTGGCGCACTGCCTCATAGATGGAACGTGTCGCGGGCAAGGGTGCAATATGGTACTCCTGTTGCAGCGTCGAGGCCAGGCGCTTATACGCACGTAATGCCTCGCCGCGTCGTCCTAATTGAGCCAGAACGCGCATAAGACGCTGTACCGCCGCTTCGTTGGTAGGATCAATAGATAAGAGTCTATCTAATGGATCAATAGCTTTACTCAATGCATTATGTGAGATGCGCAGATCTGCCAGGTCAAGAAGCAACCCGATCCAGTTACGCTGCAGCTTTTCACGACGCGAAAGTACCCATTCAAGTCCCTGCTCTTCCGGCAGGTAATCTCCACCATAGAGAGTCGCAGCCGCTTCAAGGAGTCGCTCTGCCTCGGCAGAGTTGGCAACATCAATAGCGGCCTGTGCTTGAGTAACCAGGTGTTCAAAAGCATCAGCATCGATCCAGACGAGAGGGTGACTTGCAAGTACAAGCACTTCACGTTCAGTCAGCAGCAACGATGAGGTCGCAAGCTTGCTCCGTGTGGGTTCAAATATCTGACGCAAGTTGTAGACAGAGCGGTCCAGGCGATGGCTGGCTGTTTCTATGTCAAGGTCAGGCCAGATTGTTTCTAGCAACTGTTCACGTCCGAGCTTACGTGCATTGCTGCTCATAAGACAACTGAGCAAGGAGCGTACACGCTGCTGCTGCCATGCGGAGTCGGTCACGGTCTGCCATTCGGTCTCGCTGCGCCGTTCGAGGCGAAATTGTCCAAGTGCATAGATACGGATGATAGCCTGTTCACGTTCGCCTGGCTGGATAACAGGAGATAGTTGGGCAAGCTGTGTTTTTTCTCTGCTAGCCTGCGCATCTGCCGGTAAATGCTTACCAACATACGTACGGGTCGTACGTCCATCCACAGTTTTATAGGCATACCAATAAGGACCATGACCTGTACCCTCACGACATTTACGGCAATGCGGTTTTCCGCAGTAGCTGACCTGCTGGTGATAAGTGACTTTGCCGTTCATCCACATGCTCCTAATATGTTACCTCGATAATGATCACGTTCTACAAGAAATTTAAGTATAAGCTGCACATGAACAGTAGAAGTAAAGTTTGCTTGCCAAACTATATAGATCGAACAAATGCATTACTTATTATATCCAACTCTGGAATAACATGAAACCCTTTGATAACATTTCTTTCTTTGCATAGCCGCAACAAGATATAAGAAAACGGGTTACACCTTTACGAGTTAACCTGAAAAGAAGAGCATTTTGCATGAAATGGGACGTTTGGGTAGAGCAAAGGAACCATTGCAAGTACAAGAAGATATAAGGGAGAGCGCAGAAATTTCTCTATTTTATATTGCACATAACGAAAGCTATAGCGCTAGAGTTACAAAGCTTGGAGGAAATTCTGAATGAACTCAACAGTACAAGCGACTGAGCAAGTACCAACTGAGCAAGTAGCATATGAAACGCCTGTATGTATCCCAGCGCAGCCTGAAATGTTGTTTTTCAGCGATGCGACAAGGTTTTATCGTTATGAGATTGGACAGGTTGATCTGCTCTCAGCAGAGGAAGTTACCGAACTGGCACAGCGTATAAAACCGAGTAAAGGAAAGAAGCAGCAGCAAGAATATTGCTATCCCCCTCTTCCAGTGGGGCAAAACGATGAGCCAGAGGAAGCGAGAGAAGCCAAAAACAAGCTTATTGAGGCAAATCTACGGCTCGTAGTTCATATAGCCAAAAGATATAGAAGCTTTGGCATGGATATGATGGACATTGTACAGGAAGGCAATCTTGGACTCATGCACGCTGTCGAGAAGTTTGACTATACAAAAGGATACAAATTCAGTACCTACGCCACGTGGTGGATTCGGCAATATATTACGCGGGCATTGGCAGAACAAGCGCACATGATTCGTGTGCCTTTATACAAAGTGGAAGAGATGAAGCGGCTGGCACGTGTACGGCGAGCGTTGTTACAAGAAGAGACGGAGCCAACTCTGGAGGTACTGGCGACGCAAATGGAAATCACCGTTCAGCAAGTAATCACTCTGTTATCCACTACTCAGGAGACGGTCAGCCTGGATGTGCGGAAAGGCAATGACGACGATGTATCTTTAGGCGAAGTGCTAGAGGACAATCCGCTCTATTTACCTGAACGTGCTGTAATGACACAAACGCTCAAAGAGCATATACATGACTTGCTCAATTATCTCACACCAAGAGAAAGGAAAGTGCTTGAGTTACGATATGGGTTGAATGAAGGGTGTGAGCATAGCCTCACGCAGACAGGGAAGAAAGTGGGGTTGAGTCATGAAGCGGTACGTCAGATAGAGTTCCGAGCGTTACAGAAGCTGGATAGTCAGTGTCGTGACAAGATGCTCCAGGACTTCTTAGGATAGGTGAGTATGGGTCACTATGATGATGAACAGGAAACAGGGAGACCGCAAGGGTCTCCCCTCCACGTCGGGGTCCACGAAGATGGAGGGGAGACCCTTGCGGTCTCCCTGCATTTTCATCCGTTTCCCCTGGAAGGATGGAGACCCTGTTTTTATTAAGTCTTGTATACATAGAGTATCCCACAATGGCAAAGTCATTGTGGGATACTCCATATTTTGGTTTACAGCATGTGAACGACTATCAAGCCGATATTGTCAGCCCCACCTGCGTCAAGGGCTGCCTGTACCAGCTGCTTACTCATCTCTTTCGCGTCGGTGTTATACTTGAGAATGCGCTCGATCTCGGCATCGCGCACCATTTCCCAGAGACCATCTGAGCAGAGCAGCAGACGATCATACGGATGTACATCAATAGTGAACCAGTCTACCTCGACGCCTTCTGTGGTCCCAACGCAACGATATATCTTATTACGTTCAGGATGTGTATATATTTCGTCGGGTGTAATGACACCTTGAGCAACCAGGTTCGCTACCAGTGAGTGATCATAAGTAATTTGTGAGAGACCTTGTCCTTCTCGATAACAATAGGTGCGACTATCACCGACATTAATAATATGAGCCTTACCTTCAATAAGCAACGCAGCGGTGAGGGTTGTGCCCATGTCCTTATTCTTGTCTATGCTGTACTGGCAAATAGTGGCATTCGCCTCTTCAGCACCGCTCGTCAGTATCTCAATACAGGAAGTGTCACTTATGTCCTCACTCTTCAGCATGTCTCGAAGCACCGATTGCATCATACTCTGTATTGCCATCTGACTCGCTTCCTGTCCGAAGAAGTGCCCTCCCATACCATCCGCGACGACACATAAGCCAAAGGGAACAAGGCGTCCATTGTAGGTACAGGTGCCTTGCAGCGTCACAAGGCTATCCTCGTTGGGACGGCGTTGTCGTAGAGTTCCAGTATGCCAACCAACCCCAATCTCGATGTGGTGCACAGGTTGTGACTTTGTCCCTCTTGTTGCCACGTCAGAGCGCAGGTCCGGTAGGGTAGGAATATCATGTATCGCGACCATTTGTGACGAGAGCAGCAGTGGAGACGGGGCTACTGGCTTCTGTCGTGAAAGCAACTGTGGTAAGCGTATGCCTGGTAGTGAAATGGTTGGAGAATCATCATTCATGATTGTAGGATATCCTTTTCTATCACGTCAACATAAATCTTGCATACGATCTGTGTAGCTGTAGTATCGCCCACCTCATTTGCCAGAGTATCTTGATACGCCCCGATACGTTCCATACGAGCCTGAATAAAGGTGTGACGGGCAGTTCCCAGGGTCAGGCCATGCATGCCATGATGCATCGCTTCTAATTCCAATTCAATCTGTTCTCGCAAACGAGCAATCTCACTTCGCATGATAGCAGGAGCAGCCTTTCTTGTGACCTTACGCGTACCTCTACGGTCTTCTACAATGGTCTGATTCTAAGCACACACTTTTCAGTGTGTTCTCTTTGCTGCAAGTATAGAAGGTTTTGTTTACTGCTCCCTCCCTGCTCTCTCCCTATGGGGAGGTTCTTTTTTGTGGTGTTGCTAGCGAAAGGCCAGCACCACAAAAAAGAATAAGAGGGATGTGCTGTTGCGTGGAACTGTAATAGCACATCCCTCTTGTTTAAGAAACAAATATCTTATACTGCTTATATCAGTGTCTTATAATAGGTTACAAATCGTCTATCTTTTTTAGGAGGACAGAAGCCTTTCTATTACTGCGTTGACAGCACATAGGAAACTGTGACACGATAACGCCCGTTCTTCCGTGTTCTCTTCTGAAGGGGTACTACGGAGTTGAATGAGAGCGTAACAATAGTGGAAGCAGAAAGAGGGCTGTCTATGTTTCTTCAGCAAAAGCTGCGGTTTGGTGCGACGCTTATGATTGTTGGGAGTCTGCTTGCAGCATCGGGCGAGATCGTGAATGTACAAAATACGGATGTGTTCAGTTTTTCTTGGCGTCTCTCACTTGGCCTTCTCGTCGTCGGCACTCTTATTCTGCTCATTGGTCTTTCCACGTTTGCATCGGTGTCAGATCAGATCAACGGCTTCGGCTTTGTCGGCAGCAACCTGCTCCTCCTTGGTGGCTTCCTCTTGATCATTGGGACAGTTGCTCTTGATTGGATACTCATACCATTCTTACTTCATCTAGCGAATACAATTGCTTCGACAGTGAATGGTCCGGCAACAGAGACACAGAATGCGCTCAATAAAATTATTTCAACCTTGAATGGCTTGGGAGGCCCAGTTCTCCAGAAGCTGTTTCCAGGCTCCACTCCACATATCCCCGCGGCCCGTATTCCTCTTGCAAATGGGACTGCATTGGTGAATAAAGCATTGGTTCAACTCCACGTTCCCACGATTGAGACGCTCGAATGGTGGGGTCACTTCAGCCTCTCTGGAGGCACGCTTATTCTTGGCTGCTTGATCTTAGGTTTTGCCTTGCCGCGCAGGGATGGCTCCCTCACTCCTACGAGTGCTCTGCTGATCATCTTCGCTTTTTTGAACCTACTGTGCCAGGCCTTCACGTCGATCCCATTGTTCCTTGGGAATATCACGGCGGTTGTGCTCTTTCTTACAGTGGGATGGGTAGGAGTTTCAGCGTGGTCATCGAGACGGACAGATGCTACCAACTTTGAAGGAGGAGAAACATGAGGCTCTCCATCCTTTGAGGGGAAACTGGGGGACCGCAAGGAGCAAGACGGTTCACAGAAGAAGAATGCTCTCCATAGCACACAATGGAAGCCCACAAGGGGCTACCCTACTATAGACGACGTGCGTAGCACGCACCAGAGTAGAGTAGGGAAGCCCCTTGTGGGCTTCCGTTCATCCCCTCTTCCGACACTTTCTCCTTATTTGAACAGTATTGACCGCAAGGGTCTCCCCCTAAGCGCGAACTTAAGAATTGTTGAGTTTATCGAGACAAGTAAGTATGGAAAAGATACACGAAGAGATGATGCGAAACGAGCAAAAGCAACAGGAAAATTTTGCTTGGAACACGTGTATCGCTCATCTTTTACACCTCTTGCATGTTCTAATACGTTTGTTTAACTCATCTTTTGTTTAAGTTCGCGCTTATAGGGAGACCCTTGCGGTCGCCCTGCATTTTCACCAGTTTCCCCCCAAAGGATGGAGGGCTTGAAAATCTTTATCAGGGGAAGCCGCAGCAGAAGGCATGCTCACAGTCCGCTATGGAATGCTTTCCTTTTACCGCCATCAAGTCATCCTATTTACGATAAAGTCTCAGGCGTTAGCGTCGCTGCCCATGCTGAAGACTGGACGACTTCAGCCTGCCGTGGAAAGACTTTGGACAGCAGGACGCGCTGAACTTCTTCATCACCATCCACACAGCAATCGGCTAAGACGGTCAACTGATAATCCTTATCAGCCGCTTCCCGCAGTGTTGATAAGACGACCCCACTGGTCGCGATGCCACAGAGCACCAGATGCGAAATGTCCTGTGCTCTGAGCACCACTTCTAGGTCACTCCCGCTAAACGCACTGACACGACGTTTCGTGACCACAATATCCGTTGGCTGTGGAGCAATGGCAGGATGAATCTCCATGGCTGACGGTGGAGATTGCCGCTGTGTGAAGGCCGCGAAGGACTTATTCCTTGGACTTATTTCAGGGTAGCCCGGACGAAAGTCCACGATCACATAGATCACTGGGATGGTCGCGGCACGAGCGGCAGTGATCGCTGCGTGTATTGGTGTGAGCACGTCACTCATGTGTGCGACACGAGAGACAACTCCTCCCTGGACATCCATGACTAAGAGGGCCATTTTTGAATGCGTAGTAGACATTGATTTTCCCTTTCTATTTCTCTTGGACATATATGATATACGATGGGTGCATGAGTACGTACCAGAAAATCCTCTAGTGACTCCGCCCTGGTTGATAGGCTCCTGTTCCATGAGGGTGAGCGGCAACACCTGCCAACTCCTCAATGTTCATGGTTGTCGCTGATTCCGCAAGGCTTTTCTCCGCTGATGTGCGCAGCATCCAGCCAATAATTGCTACAACGAGGCATAGAATACCACCAATCAAGAATGTAATTGATACGCCAATGCGTGTCGTCAAAGCACCTGCAAGGAAGTTCCCTACAGGCAAGGCACCTGCGTATACCAGCAGATACACACTTATTATCCTGCCACGCAGATAATTGGGGGCGACCGTTTGAACGGTGGTGTTGGCTGTGGCTGTCATGACAACCTGTGCAAATCCCACGCCGACGAGCAAGGGAAACGAGAGGGTGTAAAAGGGAGAAAGCGCAAAAGCGATCTCAAGTACGCTGAAAGCGAACGCGGCAATCAGGAGAAAGCGAATGCTTGGTTTGCGATTCCCCCAAGCAACCCATAGTGCTGAGAATAGAGCACCAAGTCCATAGGCCGCTGCAATGAAGCCGTAACCAGTCGGTCCTGCATGGAATACCTCGGTGGCGAACAGAGGTAGCATCACAGTCAGTCACCCCACTGCTACAGCAAGGGGCTTGCATCAGGACTCCACCGCAACTCTGCATACCTGGAAAGGCGTGTAGCTTTGGCTTCCTTGTCCGACACATCAGGGACAACTGACAACTGCCCCGTTCTCACCCAATCCTGTCGGATGAGAAGCGTTCGCATCGCTATGTTTCTTGCACCTATCAAGTCCGCATGCAGATGATACGCATGTCCAGTCCGAACGTGATAGCCACATTCCTTGTTCTGACACACAAACGTCAGACCGTTCCCTGGACGATTGCGCTTGTCGGTATAGCCACACATTGGACACGCTTGTATGGTGGTACCATCTGTCAAGACAGTTTTGACCTGAAAATAAGATAAAACTCAGCAGTTTGAGAAACGGTGTTTACTTGCTCATATACAAAGATGCTGGGGTTTGATAGTCGAGCGACTGATGCAG